>WLWD01001454.1_pt1 | contig 93123 bp, 81 predicted proteins | sample 6712731 | NCBI WGS metagenome assembly WLWD01 (sample SAMN12718690, study PRJNA576275) | sponge metagenome | isolation source: marine sponge | host: Mycale hentscheli | place: New Zealand: South Island, Marlborough, Capsize Point | collected 2014-11-01
CTATTTTTTTTTTTTTTTTGCTATTAGTCTGTGTTAACAAAATTTCTGCATGCAAAAAAAAACATTTTTTTCTGTAGACAAGTCAATATTGGATGTTGGCTTGCATCTTTCACTATCTCTGCAGTACTTACCTCAAGGATTTCGATCCCTTTGCTGAGCAAAAGAAGAATTCCTTCGGCTCCTCCATAAGTCAGATCACATCCGTGGGAAACTTCCTGGCCCAGTCTAGCCACACCCCCAGCAGTCCCCTAGACCAGATCAAGTCTGATTTTGAGCACCTTGTTTTGGTAATTTAATTGTAATTAATCCCTTTCTTTTAGAGTCCTCAGTATGCTAGTTTGGTTGTACTTTAGTGACTGATAGTTCCTTCTGCTTTTTATTTCAATAATATACGGTGGAACCTCTCTACAAAGGAACTGTGAGAAGCAACATGACTCTTAACAACAGCCCAACATGGATGGAATAAATGATCTGTAACAATAGAAAATAACCTCTGAAAGCAACCAAGCTCTCTACAAAGATCAATAGACTTGCCTCAAAATGGCCTTTGTAGAGAGGTTTCACTGTATTCTGAATTCACTATCTATCCATACTCCTGACTGACTGCCTGGTTTGTTTGTGTTGTTGTTGTGTTTATTTGTGTTGTTGTTTATGTTTGTGTTGTTATTTATGTTTGTTTGTAGTTCTCTCTGTGGGGCAACAAAATGGATCTGTCCATGATGTCATCAGTCGAGAACTACGATTCCTCGGTGGAAGGTCTCTCCACCAATCAGGCTCAGCTCATGAGGAAGAACATTCTAGCAGACCACACCCACATCCTGTGGGATCTGCTGCAGCTCCTCAGAGAGCCCAAGTCCAGTTCCGAATCCCGGCGGAGAATCGACATCGTCCTAGACAATGCAGGCTTGGAGCTGTTCTCTGACTTCTGCTTTGCTGACTGGTTGCTTCAAGTGGGACTGGCGGACCAGGTACTGTTCCACTTCAAACAGATGCCTTGGTTCGTGTCAGACGCTCTGATCAAGGACTTACACTCCACTTTGGGCCTCATGTCAAGCTCTGGGAATTCTACACTGGAAAGTTTGAGCGTACGATGGAAGAATCGCATCGATGATGGATCCTTCGTTCTCTCCGATCACCAGTTCTGGACGACGTCTTACGAATATGCCGCCATGGAGTCCGTTGCTCCAGATCTTTACTCCAAACTGAAAGAGTCTCACTTAGTGATCTTCAAGGGAGACCTGAACTATAGGAAGCTGCTCGCAGATCGAAACTGGCTCTATACCGAGAACTTTTGCATCGCCTTGGGGTGCTTCGAGCCTACAAATCTGTGTGCGCTGAGGACCCTGAAGGCGGACTTAGTCACGGGACTTTCTCCTGGAGCAGCTGATCAGGCGGCCCACCAGAGCAAGGACTGGATGATCACTGGGCAGTATGCAGTGTGTCAGGTCAATAAGAAGAAAGTGAAGTGAAGCTTTACAACTTTTTTGCCAGATGCACATGTTCTAATTTTGTCTCTATTTTTAATGATTAAAAATTCATTTTATTCACAACCAGATGTTATGTGTGAATTTGATCGAACTTGCTGGGTAGATTCCGAGTCAGTTGGGGGCGTGGCTAGCTCAGCTGCTGACGAAGATGAAGTTAGCGTTGAGTTTCTTTTGCTGGTCTTTTCTGGGCCTAACAGTACAAGGAAGTTGGCTGGACGGGAATGACGGTGTGGACCGGTACGGTGGAGACTTGCCTGGTCAGCCCAGCTCGATGAATGCTACGGCGCAGCCCAAAGACTGCGCAGTTACGTGCCAATCCAACTCGGCTTGCAAGGCTTGGGCATACGTCAAAGCAAACTGCGAGGGCTCGAATAAAGTTCCTTTGTGCTATCAGAAGAAGGTCATCAATCCTCAATCCAAGAATCCATGCGTGGTGAGCTATGTATTGCCAGGTCATTAAACAGTATCACTCTCCAACCCTGCCAAAGAGTGTAAGGTCTTCAAATCATGCTGCATGAAAAACAATACCAGTTGTGCCACCATTGTCACTATGGCAATCACTATTGTAGTTATAGTCACTAAGGCTAGAGTGCAGTGTGAGTTGTTTTTTAAATGTTTGTTTGATTTTTGTGTACCTCTTTCCACTGCCCTTCCAGCAAGTCATTTAGTTAATACGAACAATATTAAGTGAGCATATAAATGAGCAATAAATAGATAAATTGCAAACAAAAAAGTAAAAAAAAAAATACTAGTAAATATATTTAATTAAATAAATAATTAAATAGACGTATAACTTTTCTTGGTTTATTTTAGCCATAACCATGTCTATGTGTTTAACTGGATTCTGATTTTCCTTTTAATTGTATAAAGTATCACACAAAGTTAACAATTTAGTATTAATATAGTTTGCTCATCTTTAAATTCATAATTTTTAGGTGTCAGGTCTACCACAGTCTCCCAGCCTTGTGCCCCTCAAGTACATTCCCTTCCCAGTCGGGGCCATCCGTCCTGAGGGCTGGCTGCTGGATGTCCTCAAGACACAGGCCGATGGTCTGTCTGGAAGTTTGAATGACTTCTGGCCTTTCGTCAACCAGTCAGTCTGGATTGGCGGGAACTCTGATCCCGGACTGCATGAGGATACTCCATACTGGCTCAACGGGTTCCTGCCCTTGTCATACCAGTTAAACGACTCCAGTTTGATCCAGTTACGTTACTTATATATTGGACCATCAACTGGACAATGGGTGGCTTGGACCAGACGACAGTGCTAAGGATGGCAACCAGTATTGGTCCAGATACAACATGCTCCGTATCCTGAGGCAGGTGAGAGAGGGAGAAACATGCTATGGATGATATTTATATTATCACTAAGATGGTCGGCCATTCCAGCTAGATTTCAATAAATGATAGAGTTGTGTATCATATGCTACGAATCTGGCTGGTATTTTCTTGTTACTAAAATTTAGTAAAAGTAATTTTGACATATTATGATTTAAAATCGTTATAGCCTATAGTTCTCTTTTGGTTTCCTATTTAATATGCAAAATTCTTAAAAGCTGTTTGTATAGTTCATCCTTTGTCATTGCATGAGGCTAAGATCACCATATCTATCACGAGTTCACCCGGGTTCCATGCTGCCCCTAATAATCAAGCTTTGATTGCATATGCTGTGCTTAAAATGGTCTATCCGTGTTGTGGTCATTTCAAACGTCTTGCCAATTCAATAAGCATTAACCCACCAACCTGGAGATTATGAGGAAGCATCTTGATGACTTGAAGCAAGCTTTCAACTGAAGTCTGTACTCCCACTGGTTTTTTGTTGTTGTTGTTTTCCATTGTATATTTATGATAAAGTATCATGAAGCCAACCCTCAAGAGAGCAGAGCCATTCCGGCCATGATGAAGTTCCTGAAGGAGATGTATCAGCGCATGTTTGACGTGGGTCTCGGAGGAGGTTGGAGTTCAGCGAGGTGGCAGGACCTAGTGACCTCCATCCACTGGATGCTGGAGCACAACCCCAGCGGGCAGGAGCAGATGCTGTGGGATATGGCAGAGCTTGTGCAGCAGCAAGGCTTCAAGTGGAACGACTGGTACGGGAGCACAGGGGGCATGACCTTCCCTACGGATGCAGTGTCCGGGGCAACCATGTACACTCATGGAGTCAACAATGGAATGGCTATCAAATCTGGAGCTGTATGGTGAGTTTGGATTTTAACTCTATTGGGCAAGTGTACAGTTAACTGGTGAAGTTTTTTTGTTGTTGTTGTTGTTTTTCTGTTATTATTGTTTATTAACCTATCACTTTTTAAAATGCCCATTTGTTACAGAAATAAGTCATATTTGGTTGCAAAGTAGAAAATCACAAATTTTTAGTGAACAGATAATTTACTTTCTTCATTTTTTTTTATAAAGTACTTACAATGAAGCACCTAGCTAGCCATTGCAAAATCACTTCTCAGATCAATCACATTGATAGATGCTATGGTGTCTTCATAAGAGAAGCTGAACATGCAGTGGACACCAATAGATAGTTTCAACATGAAATTCCTATTCAAGCAATCGGTTAACTTTTTGGCATAAAGCAGTACAGTGAATTCTCTCAACAACGGGCTCCCGAAGAACGGTCAGCCTCTCCACAGCGGTAGTTTTTAGTGGAACGAAACGTTTACAGTACAGTTCCAATAGTTTTGTAGCCTCTGATGGACGGCCACCCCCGAATTCATAACAACGGCCAGGGATAAATATCCTAGAGCGGTCAAAATAGTAAAATTATAGCTACTTAATATATATATAATAATTGTTCTTAATAGCTAGTTACAAATGTCCAGCAGCGATCAGTGGTTCAAGAGTATCTTTCAATCTTTGTATATACCGTGGCGGACCGTATAAACGATAAACACAGGGTATTTCCAGTCCATAGCCGCCACCTCTGTTCACTTTTTTACGCTTAACTTCAACAAAAGTCTTGTTGATTTCTCTTCTTAAAAACTGGTTAATATAATAGAAATAGACCAATGAATGATTTATTGAGGTGAAAAATAGTCAAATAATGATCTCTGTGTTAGTGATTTTCTTGCAGATTTTGCTCGCCAAACCCTTCCAATGTCAGAGACAAGAGTGTTGTAGTAGTCTTCAAAGACGGATCAATTGTTGGACATGTCCCCATTAACATGGCTCCAATTCTGTAGGATTATCATCGTTGCTTGGCATACTATTCTAAGAACCCCGAAGAGAGGTAACTCTCTCAACAAAGGTCAAACGATCTGTCCCCAAGACCTGTTGTTGTTCGGAGGTTTTACTGTACTAATGCAAACAGCAAGAAATTATTAGATCACATGACAATAAACCCATAAACATTAGTATCTATGCAAAGCTAATAGCTTCATGTTTTCTCAGATATTAGCCTGACATTTATAAAAGTAACACAATAAATAATCTTAAATCACTATTCTGAGTTATGTTCATTCCAAATTCAATGGATAATCTGCAAAATCAGAGCGTGACAGACTGACTAACTAACAGACAAACAAACAGACAGGACAACTATTGTAACCTCATGCATGGAGCAAAAATTTGCAGCATACAATAAATTCCATATCTCAGCTGGCATGCATGAGAAAACTATATTGCTTGCTTTGTCTGTCAGTCAGTCATTGAGTCAGCCATACTGTCATTCAACATTGGCATGGTAGCTTTCTTACAACCATTGAAAGAAACATCAAGATGTTATACTGAACAATTTAAGTCATTCAATGTGCTAGAATTTTTTCTTTTGACTTAGTTAAAAAAAACTATACTAAGTCCAAGTTGAGTTGGTCATAAGAAGAATGTGAATAACTTTTGAATGGAAGCAGCTACATATCCGGGGTTTGCCGAAGTGGTTAAAAATGTTTCCTCAGTAAATCTAAACCGGAGAGAAAATGCTATTTCAAAACTCAATACAAAAGTCAATGAGAATAAAAGGGAAAAAAAACAGCTTTCCTGCTCTAAACGTGCTCAAATTTTGTCATACGATTCAGTGCAATCATTCACATGTAAAGTACAAAAAACTTCTACTTCTCCAGTACGGACTTTTCTAGCATTGTATTCCATTCTTAAAGCAAACAGGCTATTTTAGGCTTTTGTAAATCAAGCATATCAGAATGTGACTGTTTTTACGCAGATTTCTTACCCTTTCACTAATTTCTTTTCTAGATTTATTGTGGCAATTCTCCATCTTTAACTTGGGGTTAGCTACTACAGCAGCTTTTCATTATTATTCTTATTTCTGTACTACTAGTTGCGATAATTTAGTTGCACACCTTTAGTGCTTCAAAAAAATGTAAATAAGCACCATGGAATCTTGATTACTTTACCCCTGTAAGTGTCTCGCTCACTTCTCTCACTTGCCAATTTAATATATCTACTTCATAGTAGCATAGCAAACATAAGAACAGCTACAACTGTGAATGTCGTCAAGGAAATAGTCTCAAATCTAGTAAACTTTGTTGCGAGACAAAACAAAATGATATACATATCCATACTGTTGCATTAGGTACAGACAGTCTCACAATCAGAGTGGCATGGAAGCAGCATACCAGTGTGTGAAGGTCCTGAACCAGTACCATGGCCAGGCCAATGGGATCTTTGCCTGTGATGAGCACCTGGCTGGCACCATGCCGTCAAGAGGTATAAACTCTAATACATCTATTTAATATTTTTATGAACCTTTTAGAGATAATTACGATTGATACTTTGAAAATTGGTGAAAAAATTGTTTCGCATCCATGAATGCTTCATCAGTTGTGAAATAATTAATGATCTTCAGGTTTTAAATCTTAATTTGTTTCACAACTGATGAAGCATCCACAGATGTGAAACATTTTATTTTTCACCAATTTTCAAAATATCGATTATAATACTATGTCTAAGAGGTTTGTAAAAATATCAACGTAGTAAAGAGTATATGTAACATAGAATACATTTATGTATTTTTTTAAATATTTTTGTACTACTTCCATCCTGCAGGCACGGAGCTGTGCACTGTGGTGGAGTCCATGTTCTCGTACGAGTCCATGTTCAACATCCTTGGAGATGACATGTTTCCTGAGCTGGCAGAGAAGCTGGCCTACAATGCCCTCCCAGCCACCCTCACACCTGACATGTGGGCCCACCAGTACCTGCAGCAAGTGAACCAGATGCAGGCCATGTCACTGCCAGACCACGTGTGGACCCATGATGGACCTGACTCCACAGTGTGAGACATAAATAGCTGGGAATACCAGAATTAAACACTAGAATATAACTTAGCCCCATACATTGATTTATTTAGCTACAATCTATTTGTATGAGTAATAGCACAAGTAACCGTGCTATTCGGGATTAATAGCATGAGTAAAGCGATTGAAATAGCACGAGGCAAAGCCGAGTGTTATTTCAATTGTTTATGAGTGCTATTGATCCCTAATAGCACAGGTTACCTGTGCTATCACTCGCTAATAGTAGGCGAGCTTTTTAAAAAGTCATTTGCAATTGTAGCTATACTATATCGTTCACTCACTATCTCCTTACTTCAGGATTAGCTTCCGCTGGAACTTAGTTTTCAACCTGCGGCTCCTCCTAATCTGTTGAAAAACATTCCGTCTAATACCGGTAGAGCTTCTGCGGTAAAGAATAATATTGTCTCCAACTAGGAACTGCTCGAACTGTACATTTCCAAGGTTAACTCTGCACGCGTGTGCACTTACCTATGCTATTTCACTTAGTTACCGAGGTATTTCACTTAGTTTCCACTTAGTTACCGAGGTATTTCAATTAGTTACGCACTATTTCACTTTCCCCGTGCGATTTCAATTGAACAGCGATTTTTCCCATACATTTTTGAATGGGCAACTTACGCGCTGTACTATTATTAAAATAATAGTACGGCATGTAATTTACCCATTCAAAAATGTAAGGGAAAAGTTACTGATCAATTGAAATCGCACGGGGAAAGTGAAATAGCACAGTAACTGAGTGAAATAGCACGGAAACTAAGTAAAATACCATAGTAGCTAAGTGAAATAGTACGGGTAAGTGCACATGTATGTAGTTCTAGCCTTGGAATATAGTTCAAGTAGTTTCTAGTTGGAGACTGTCATTCTTTAGTGCAGAAGTTTCACCCGTGTTAGATGGAATTTTTTCAACAGATTTGGAGGAGCCATAGGTTGAGAGCCAAGTGACAGAGGAAGCTAATCCTGAAATACAGAGATAGTGAGTGAATGATACAGTGTTATAGCTACAGTGCAAACGATAAATAATAGCTGGCCTACACTTAGCGAGTGATAGCATGGGCAACCTGTGCTGTTAGGGATTTATAGCACGGTTACATGTGCTATTATTTATAGGAATGTTGTGATATACTGTGTTTCCTCAATTGAGACCCTTTAAATAATCATCAGTGGCAATAAAATGAAGTATTTGTGCTGACTAGAAGCTGTCAAGCATCATCTGCACACCGGATATTGAAATTAGCTTCTGCGGCGAGAGAGCTAATTTTGTGTCTGAGCATAAAGTGAAGCTTCAGCGAGACAAGAGCATCTAGAATGGTGAAAACATTGTCGAAGTGTTGCTTGTTAGTTTATTTTATTTTAATTTTTTGAGCCTTCATTTTATTTATGAGCGATAATTTTTTGTTTCAGTATCATAAGCTTGGAAATCTGTGTGTTGTTATACTTCAGAGAAGATTGGAGAAAGCCATGGGTCCTGGTTATTCCTCAGGGACAGTTTTTCCCTCTTCTTTTTACCTTTATTCCTTTAGCCCCTTTGGTTGATAAAATATTTAACTGTTTCATTTTCTGATAGGTTTGGATTAGCTCCTAACTATGTATGCTGCACAGCTAACTTCAACCAGGGTTGGCCCAAGTTCACACAACATGTCATGAGCATGTTGCCTGGAGGGGATGGGGTCGCCATATCAATGTATGCGCCAGCCAATCTCAGTTACACCTTACCTAATGGAGTCAGCACCACTGTGGTGGTGTCAACAGACTACCCGTTTGCAGGAGGTGTGAACATCACAGCTTCATGTGGGAGTGGCATGACTCTGTCCCTGAGGATACCCATGTGGACTGATAATCCTTCAGTAAAAGTGAACCAGACCACCAGCAACCCTACTGGCGCCCCTACTCCTGGTAGTATGTACTCTGTAATGTGTTCCGGTACCACCAATGTGTCTCTATCGCTACCAATGACCATCAAGATACAGCGGAGGTACAACAATGCAGCTGCTATTTATTATGGGTGAGAAGAAAGTAGCTAATGTTAGAGCTAATCACGGATTATTAGTCAACGCTGGCTTAAGTGCCTGTCATTTGTTGCTTCTGTTGGATACCTAATTCTTTCATAAGTCATGTTGAACCCACTGAAAATATAATGCATTCTTAACACTTTAGCTAGGATTATGTTAAATTTTGATGTTTATAGTCCTCTGTTGTTTGCCCTGGGGCTACAAGATAAAGATGAAGTCACTCACACTTACTATAAGTAAGTTAATTGTCCACTCTATTATCTCATTTTCCTTTTATTCGTCATTTCTTCAATTAATTGTATGTTCCATTTTTTTCCTCTGCTCATTTTTGCTATTACCCTCCCACTTGGTTTTTTTTTTGTTGTTGTTGTTGTTGTGCCAGAGGTTCTAAAGATTTCAGCATGACTTCCACTAGTCTATGGAACTACGCCCTGTATCTCCCCAGTGATACTACTCCTGATAAATACTTGAACATCTCATTCAGTGGAGTGAAGGAAGGGGTCAGCCCCTTCTCTTTGACTCAGTCACCCTTACAGATGGCAGCTAAGGTATATCATCTACTTGATTGCATGTTGTTGTTGTTGTTGTTGTTGTTGTTTATGTTGTTTGACCAGTGTTGTTTATTGTCTTATTTCTGATGTCCATTGTGTGTATAAATTAATTGTATTGTAGGGCAAGAAGTTGACTTCTTGGAGTTTGGTTCACAATGCACCCGATGCTCCTCCACAATCTCCTGTCCAGTCCTCAGAGTCTATGGAGGACTTGATTCTCTTTCCTTACGGAGCCACTAACTTGAGGATGGGAGAGCTGCCTGTGCTCAATGACTCATAAACTTACTTCTCATGATACAGTACCTAGTTTATTGTGATTCAAGTTTTGTAGTAGCGTCAAAAGTTGTGTGTGTTTGCCTTCAGCCTGTCTCAGATGTTTCAATTTGTGTGTGATTTCAGTGATTCCAACTTCTATAATGGATGTTCATGTGTTTACACCACAAAAGTGATATATTTCTTTCCCTATTTTGATGAGTGTGCTAATGAGGCTAGATTTAGTGGTAGATACAAAAGCAGTTTTCTAGTATAATGATGGTACAGTAAGACTCCATAAAATAGTTCATGCAAAACAGTATGTAGCAGTTTGCAAATTTAGCTTTGTATCATTGTGAGTGAGTGTTTTCCAAGTAATAGTGGAATCAAATCCCTACTGTATCTTTACCACAAACAAGCCATAGCTAATATATGTACTATTATAAAGTAGGAATCATTCTATTTGAGTATTGCACAATATAAGTAATGACAGTTGTATATTCTGTTTAATGCAGTGGTAGGCGGTGTTTAGCAATGCACATGTGTGTAGGTTGATTAGAGCATAAACAGCAAGTCCTTGTTCCGTTCTCCAGAGCCGCAGTAGAAGTAGCCATAGTTGGTTGAGTTGGGAACACTATAGGCGATCATTCCTGGCCAGTTCAGGCTGCGTAGAACCACTGAGGCCCCGCCCTCATCACACTGGAGACTCCAACAACCTAAATAACCAAATAATAGAAACAGTGTAGCAATATTATGCTTGGAATCAGTTATCTCTTATTCCACTTAAAACTATTTGATTGGTTAAAAAAATATATGCTGCTACCAAAATAATGGCAATAAGTTAAGGTTATTAAAACCATTAATTCTTCATATTTTTACTTCAAAATTACATGCAATATTTTAAGAACAAAAAAAAACAATGGCCCAAAATCCTAAATATTTCAAGAGCAGGCTAATTTATTTTCATAAGCCAGAGGGAGTGAAAATAAAGCCTGAGAGTGAAATATCTAGCCATATCACTCTGAAGAGTGTAATAAGTGGTTTATTCCAAGCTAGATATCTTCACTGAAGTAGTTTGTATTAGGGTTGGTAACCAGTGTAAAGTTGGCCATAAAACTCTCTTGGGGCTCCCCACACCCCTGGTGATATTTTTAGCAGCTGCTCTAATCTGGTTGGGTGCCACTAGAGGAAGATAGCTGTAAAAACCCAGAAAACTGGTAAGCCAGGCCCTGGTTGCTGTAACTACTTGGTAATGAACCTGGCAATATCATCCATGAGATAACACCATGTGATAATGTGAGTTATCACACTGGTCACTACCTAAAAATAACATTGTGATGGTATCTAGCGTGGAATAAAACAATTTTTAACAAGCCAAGAGTAGCTAATACTGGCATGTTACCACCAGCAGCAAGCTACAACAACAAATCTTACCCTTAGGCAAGTCTTTATCTATGGAGTCCATGAAGTCAATAGAATTGGTTACTGCCTGCAGAATAATGGTACTATCACATGGCACTGAGGCAACCAGATATGCAACTTACATTTTTATTTTCCTCGTTATTAGCAGCACGGAAATGGAAGTAGTAGTTCAATCTCTTGGAGTCTCCAAGAGTCAAACCTACAGGTCAACAATACCTAATTGATTTTTGCTATGAATGATATGACCTAGTATACAATAACTTATTTAATTTTCCATGCAATTGGAAAGACAATTGGCTTTGCAAAAATGCTATTTGTCTGAGCTTTGACCAAAGTTGCTTTACAAAATTTAAATAAAATAGTTAATAAAAGTAAGAAACGGTGTAAATAAAATGACTTTAAATTTACTTAAAAGAAAGAAAACAGTTATAGCTTTAACATTGATATAACTTGCTTAATGCTAATGTTTCGACCATTATCTATATCTATTCTATTAACACGTAGTCTTATTGACTTCGGCACTGGAAATTATTATGTTCTCCAGCAAAGGATTTCTCATGGTTCCTGAAACTAAGTAGCAGATTGTAGTTTATGGCACAACAAAATGAAATTTTGATAAATCTTTAGTTTGGCATAACAGGTGATAATCTTTGTTGAGATTTTCAATTTTATGACTTTAATTTAAATGAATAAAATGAATAAATCGATGAAAAGAATTGTCAAGTTCAATGCTGCTATACGCTTACAGTTTATCACAATTGGTACATATCTTTACATTAAAGTAATAAATATGAGAAGCTTGTTTTTGCGTAGCTTACCTTGGAAGGCCTTGTTTTGAACCACCTCTCCCAATGGAGTTTTGAGGTAAGCACCTCGTGGTACTACTGCAACTTCATTGTCAATAGTAGACACAATTGAGGCCAAGCGATCTTGTTCCTTCATTTCAATCTGTGACAAAAATACATCTTTTTAATAACAAGAGCCAGTTTCAAGTTGATACTTAGTTGCAGCTCTTCTTTCAGTTTGTTGTCATTATGTCCTCTAGTACACTGTATGTATGTGCAATAAATTTGCAGGTGAAAGGAAGCATAATGTTAGTATTACAAATATAAAATTGGAGGGAATGAAATTTTGATATGAAACCTGAATTTTTTCCCCATTTTCCTATTGAGCACTTGTTATCTCAGTGTGCATGTATGAGAGGGTTATAGTGGCTACTGTCTGTCAGTCATTCTGCCACACAAGAGTGAATCTTGAAAATGGTGGACTCTTGAAGATTGAACGAGGCCTCAAAATGTTGTACTGGACAATTTATTTTGCCAGAATTATTGTTCAATTTATTTCTTGAGGAAAAGTTAGTCATTTCTTGGCCATACAATTGCGGGTAATGGCCTGTATTGTCGCACCGTAATAATTTGAGTAAATAATTTCTTGCTTCCAGCTGCAACTCTACTTTATATTCTCAGCTGTTTACCGAGTGCTGGAATTGGAGCTTCCCATTGAAACTACTGGTGAGGTGAAAGTCTAATGCATATTTAGTTTCTCTTATGAAAACAGAATTTATGTTTGCATATCGATTAGCACGAGCTACATATGTGACCGTCTATAGGAAAACCAGGCACAACGCGGCACCCTTCGAAATTTTTTTTGTTGCACTTACGGAGTTGTCGGCGTCCAGATATTGAGCTCTCCAAGTTTTATCGTCGTAGCTAAAGTCGTTCCCGCTATAATAGACCTAACCGTTCCCTTCCGTCGGCTTGAAACAATACATTTTTAAGAATTCGATCGATCTTTTCTCGATATTACGCACGCCGCGTTGTGCCCGGTTTTCCCGTAGACGGTCACATATTGAAATATTGATACCAAGCTAGAGAAATTACTTTTTTTTTTTGGTCTTTGTAATTGCTAACTAGTGTATAGTAGCACTGAGGTTGCACACCTTTAGTGCTTCATTAAAGAACTGTGAATAGAGATAAACATGATATTGTAAGTATACAATTAATTGGATAAATCATGTATTACAAAAAGCATTATATCTGGGTGCTCATTATCTTTACCTAATCTATATAATGATACACTTGTGTGTCAGTAACGACGACGACCAACAACGACCGACGGTGTGTGTAATCATAAATAATTCATTAGCTTTGTACTGTTTGGTAAAGCGTCGTCACAGTACAACGCTCTGATTATTTCTAAAAAGTGGATGCAATAGACGATGGAAGGCGGCAAAATAAAGGCAAAAGTACGGAAGAGAAGGTAAAAAGTGATTAATCGTAACTGAAAAGCGGATGGAATCGGCGAGGTAAGACGGTGTAGGTTTAAAATGGAAGGGAAGAGAAGGCAAAAAGGATATAGTTTTCAAAAGAAAGGTTAAAGTACGAAATAGTTGACAAAATTTAATATATGTAACCTAAACCAATGGTGTAGAATGATAACTGAGCAAGATAACTTGTGCTACTGCATTCTTATTTTGCAATACATCAAGTGCCACTATATGTGGTGGGGTACTCGCTAGTTTTTTTTAATAAACTCACTGAAACAATTTGATCTGATTCATCTTCTCCTACTTTATGTGACACCGAGTGTTCATACTCAAAGGATGGATCACCCGTGAAACGTCCTTCCAGAAGACCAGCCTTGAACTTTTGCCCCATGTCAGCATAAGGAAGCAAGTGCCAGTTGATACAGTCTTGGCTATGGCAGAAAACAAAATCAATGACATCTTCATGACTTTCTAAAATTCTTACATAAAGCAATAAGAAGATTAATAAAAACCACATGGAGTCAAAAAAGTTTTCAGATTACAAACTTTTTAGTAACCAACTAGGAAACCCTTGAAAGGAACTATTATATATACTAGTTGCAGTTGGTATTTTATGATTTGTAAACTCCATTTGCTGAAACAGTATTGGTGGCATTTTTAATCTGTCAGGCAGCAAAGTAGCTAAAAATTAAGCAATAAATAAACTACCAGTGGTGATCTCATAAAAAATGAAAAGATTGCAAAAAATGGAGCATCCTTGCTTCCTGATACATATCCCTACCCCTAGCATTTGTTACAATCCTGACACAGAGTTGTAATCTGTAGGAAGAAAAATACTCCTAATAGATCTATAATGGGACTGTTTGTTAGCTTATCTTTTACTAACCTGTAAAGAGCCTTTCTTTCTGTGAGCTCGTTTTTTCCTACTCCATGGACGATATAGTAGTCCTTCTGAATGCCTTTTACAATGCCCCAGAGCTTTACGTGGCGAAATTTGTGTTCTTTCTGAAGTGTTACAAGAGAGGATCTGATACAGGTTTTAGTTTCTACACTCAGAACCACTCCGCTGCTCGCCAGGTAATCTATACTGCTAGTGAAGGTTTCAAACTCCATCTTTCTGTTGCAACTAACCTTTCCACACTAGTTATCGCTTAGTTACTATGACTACATAACCCCGCCTCTTTCTAATTACTGCTAAAACCACGCCTTTCCGCAAGAAACGATCTAAAGTTTCCGGTCTGTAGCAAATTAATTGGGTCACTAATTCGAGAAAAGCAGGCATAACGCCAGTGAATAACCTTGAAAAAAATCATTTTGTTGCTTATTCTAGGTCCTGGTATTTTGTGCAGTAGGTTGGCGTGGTTAAGTTTCGCTCCAGTAAAAGGGATGGAAGGCGAGACTATCCCTGAGGACTTGCGACATCTTCGCGATTTTCCTACCTTTGACTCTAGCTTTCAGGACAAGCCTAACTTTAGGCAAAATCTGTCCCACTGGGCTGCCAAGACAGATAAGGTAAGGGTAGAGCTTTTGCGGCGCGATTTTTAGTAGCAACGGCTTTCTCGGGGAGAATTAACTTTGTCTTCTACTTTCAGATTGGCAGTGCGTTGTTTACATTTGCGGAAACCTTGGAGCAGTTTCACAGTTCTGGTCTGGAACATTTGGCAGCAGCAAAGAGGATTACTAAGTGCTTGCAGGAGTTTTCATCCCTCTGTAACAACAGGAATGAGAGTACTCTCTCTAAACACTTTATCAAGGTAAGTTTAATGGCACCATTGTGTGTGGCTAGAACAAAGCTTCTGAAGTAGTATTAATGTTGTGGATTTTTTGAGGTCAGTTTGAAAAAAATTAATACTATTAAGCAGATGCAGTTTTGTGGTATTTGGTTCTAGTTGTTAGTTTAGTAGTGGTAGTAATTAATTCAAATGAAGTAGTTTAAATTTATGTCAAGTCTGAAAGGATTTTGAATTGTTTGAAAGAGTGCTGGCTATATCTCTTCTCCTCCTACTGCTATCTGTATGCAACAGGCCAGGATGTAGCTAATTTGTTATAGCCTTTTGTGGGTATTGTGACATTGTTTGTGTATATTGTTGACTAGATGTGCAGATTTCAAATAGATTACACATTCAGTAAATAGACTCCAAGTAAACAATATCCTGCACCTAACCCACCATCCACCCCACCTAGTTTACTGCCACCCCCCTTTTCTCTCCCAGTCTCCTCCTCCCCACTCGTTATGTTTAGTCTGAATTGCCTCTTGTTAGGTAGACTATATAATGAAAGTGGTTAGTAGAAATTAATGTATCCCGAATTACTTCACAAGAAGTGGGAGCATGGGATATTAAGTTTCAGACTTTCTTTGGGGTAAGACCCTATTAATATTACCAAATGCCCATTATCCAATGAGCTGATTAGCTTCCTACGGGAGGTATCAACTCTGTGACGACTTCTAATGACATGCTCACAAGCCTAGCACATTGTCTTTCTGGTTATTGTGAAACTGGCAACATGGGAACTAGGTGTGTACATGCATACGTGTGCGTATTTGTATAATTGGTGAGTGAGTGCGGGCTTATGGGCGTACGTCCGCCAGTGGTGGTGCGACATTTGTTGTGTTCTCTCCAAGTGCCATATAATTCCCAGACATTCTCTTCATTATAATGGAGTAGCTGTGGAGTCTGCTGTGTGTGTGTGTGCATGTGTGTGTGTGTGTGTGTGTGTGTGTGTGTGTGTGTGTGTGTTTGATTGTGGTGGAAGGAGGGAGTGTAATGAATGGTAAAAAAAGTGATTAAATCATCCGGCTTCCTGATGATGATGAGTGATGTTGTGGGAGAGTTGAGTTTTGTTGCGTTTCCTAACACCAACCCATTCACTACAACTGCTGAGTCAGCAGATCACTATCGCGGTGGTGTTTACTAATCAAGATGAAACTAACACTTTCTTCAAAGGTAGTAATGGCAGCCATTTCACCCATGCTTTGGCTAACTTGGTAATGTGGTTCTCATGGCAAGATGATCTACTCCCCATTTTCCTATACCAAGCGTAATTCCTTGAGTATCTTTCCTTCACTTCAGACCTCCAAGGAGCGAAGGCAGTCTAAGGTAGTCAGACAGTGCGTATCTTGTTGATGTGGTTTTTCAAAGGTATAATTTAAACCACAAGTCTGGGTTCAATTGGTCAATGTAGTATACGAACTCGTGTACATACACACTTTCCTTCATGCTCAAAGACTAGTGTGCACACACATGCAGCTGACAGCATGTACACACATGTGTACACACATGTGCACACACATGCAGCTGACAAATATGTGCAAACACATGCAGCTGACACATGTGCACACACATGCAGCTGGCAGGAAAATGTACACACATGTGCACACACACAGCATGTGCACTCAGTGCAAAGTGTTAGTAAGTTGGTAAGTTCAGGTCTCTGATGTGTGGTTGGCTAAACTGGTTGGTGGGGAACCTATGGAGACTGGGCTGGGGAGCTAGAGGTTAGGGAGAGACAGCTGGGTCACCTCAGAGGTGTTTACTTCACTGCTTATTGTGGTTTGAAATATAAAGAAGGAAGATAGGTGAGCCGGTGAGACTGTGAAGTACACCGCTGTACATACATGTATGTCCTTCTCTGACCAGCCATTGACAAAGAAGTAAAAGTGTGCACTTTTTGGAAAGTATTGATTCCACAGTATCCACATTAGAGCTGAGTGTGTGTATAGCTATGTCAACTGTTCATTGTTTGAAGTCCATTAACATGATGGACTGGAACTGTCCGTTCAAGTGATATCGTGTTACAGTATTTGTTGTCCTTGCCTTCCAGGTATCTGAGCAACTGGATGTTCTGTGGGCTTACTACGACAAGTTTCTAGGCCACACCCACCAACTCAATATCATGCCCATAAAGGAACTTGCAGCTATATTTGGTAACTTGAAGGTAAGTTCAGAATAGTGTGCATACGCGTGTGCGTGTGTTGTTAGAATATTCATGGATTATAGGCTTTAGTAATTTTATAAATTTCGTGTTGGTTGATATTTGCTACTAAAATAACTTGTCTTGTGCAAGTGTAGGTATATCAAGAAGCAATTTGCCATCTCAAGAGTTCCTGCTCACTAGTTGCATAACACATGTGTATTTTTACTTATGTTTGTCCAGCCTGGTACATCATGCTCTATTACGTGTTTTAGAGGCGATATGATATAATATGATATGATGCTATTTTAGTGATGTGACATGTTATGTTGCATGTGATATGACATGTGGACATGACACATGATATGGCATGGCATGTGATGTGGCATGTGGCATGACAGGTGATGTGGCATGTGATGTGACATGTGACTTGATATGATGTCATATGGCATAATTTATTGTATCGAGTTGTTGCTTTTTTTTCTGGTCACAGAAAGTGTATGAAGAGGTGCAGTTCTATCGGTCTCAGTATATCAAGAGAGCAGAGGAGCTGTGCGCCTGCAGACACTTGTCAAATATGGCAGATGTGAGTGTTCCTGGCTGTGGTAGCCTCAAGCTAGGGTAGCCTCAAGCTAGGGTAGCCTCAAGCTAGGGTAGCCTCAAGCTAGGGTAGCCTCAAGCTAGGGTAGCCTCAAGCTAGGGTAGCCTCAAGCTAGGGTAGCCTCAAGCTAGGGTAGCCTCAAGGGGTAGCCTTAGGGTAGCCTCAAGCTAGGGTAGCCTCAAGCTAGGGTAGCCTCAAGCTAGGGTAGCCTCAAGCTAGGGTAGCCTCAAGCTAGGGTAGCCTCAAGCTAGGGTAGCCTCAAGCTAGGGTAGGGTAGCCTTAAGCTAGCGTAGCCTCAAGCTAGGGTAGCCTTAAGCTAGGGTTGCCTCAAGCTAGGGTAGCCTCAAGCTAGGGTAGCCTCAAGCTAAGGTAGCCTCAAGCTAAGGTAGCCTCAAGCTAAGGTAGCCTCAAGCTAAGGTAGCCTCAAGCTAGGGTAGCCTCAAGCTAGGGTAGCCTCAAGCTAGGGTAGCCTCAAGCTAGGGTAGCCTCAAGCTAGGGTAGCCTCAAGCTAGGGTAGCCTCAAGCTAGGGTATCCTCAAGCTAGGGTATCCTCAAGCTAGGGTTTGTAGCCCTAGTGCAGAACTAAAGGTGATTTGTCTTTAAGACAGTGTACCTATGCTGGGTAGGGTAACCTTTTGTAACCTTGGTTGGAAACATTATAGTTTAGGGTGGTAACACAAAGCCTTTGGTAATGTAAACTTGGGTAATATAATATAATATAGCCTGGGATGAATGTATAGCTTTGGGCAATGGACTTATTGGGCAGTTTAATTTAATTTATTGGTATTATTTTGTTCTGTGTAGAAAACTCATTTCAACATGCTAACAGAAGACTGCTACACCAGTCAAAAGACTTATCGTCTACTACTCTCAAAATACCTTACAAGTCTACGCCAGGCCAACACCAAAGATATGGTACGTGTATGTGTGTGTGTGCACATGTTGTATGTGATTTATGTGTGTGAGTTTGTATGTGTGTATGTGTGTGGTTGGACATACACAGTTTTTGGTTGGAATGGAAGGGGAGGGTGAAGTAGAGTTAAGAAATATTAACACACAGATATCACAAGTTCTTCCTCGAGTCTGTTCCCTGGCAAGCACTGGATGGCCCATCTCATCTCTCATTTAGTAATTTATTGATACTAGTTCATGTTGTTGTAAATCTTATGTATGACTGAATGAGGAGGATGGTCAGATATCTCTGTTTACTGTGGAGAAACTTTAATGATCATCCCTAAATTCTTTCTAGCTTGATCACGTGGACCACCCATTGCTTCCACTCGGGATTCCTATTGCCTGAGGTCTTGTGTTTATAGCATGTAACAAGAAACTTGTTTACTGGCTCAACTCACCGTATTTACTCGTTCTTGAATTTCATGTGGAAGGAGTTGTGTGCACTGGAGCATGCAGCTGGGCCAGACGGACTGACGGACATGGTCGTGTTTGTGACTGGGAACTCGGGAACTTGTTGATGCTGTTCACTAGTTCCCAGAGAGCGTGCTAAAAACCAGTGATGTCAGCCATGTGTGTGTGTGTGGTTGTGTGTATGTGTGGTACATATGTGTAGGTGGTGTGTGTACGTGTGTGCATATGTATGTGTATGTGCGTGTGTGATTGTGTGAGCATGTGTGTGTATGTTTGTGTGTGTGACTTCATTCCAATTGCAGCTCGGTGGGTCACAGACTAGATAGTTCTATTCAGAAAGGTTTGGGAATGTCTTGCTCGCTGGAGCGTAAAATGCCTGACAAGTTGCAAGAAATAATTACTTGTCCTGCGGGAAGACTTAGAGCTGACAAGGTGCTTGGAGGGAGGTGTAGCCCGGGGCTGAGAGGGAGGCAGCCATTCAGTGTTTGGTTGTTTAGTTTTTTAACAGCTAAACTTGAATGTGTTATAACAATGGTAACATACACACTCTTGGCACCACTAACTCGAGACGCTTGAGCGATCCAGTTTGTCCAGACACAAACAAACACCGCTCACTCTCTCTGACTTATTGGCTTGTACTGTCAGTGCTGGGCATGTGGTGTGTGTGTGTGTGTGTGTGTGTGTGTGTGTGTGTGTGTGTGTGTGTGTGTGTGTGTTAGTAAGCAGGTGTGCTGTCACATTCTTCCCACTTTCTTTCTCTCTCTCTCATTTGTTTATTATATTTGTATTGTATCCCACCACATGGCACATTGTGGTGGTTCCAGGTCTGTTATGGTTACATAGCTGCCACGAGGCATGCAGCTGGCTGTGAGAATGGATGTTGTGTGTGTGTGTGTGTACTCATGTATATAAACAACTGGTGAACTTGTCCTGTAGAAAATGTGTCATAATATCATAAACCCTAGTTTAGTTTTCTCAGGAGTGTGCTGGTAAGAATTAGACACTGTTGCATGTTGCAGTCGTGTTTGGCTGTAAATGTTATTACATGATAGCTATGTCTCTCTAACTATATAATAATATTTGTTTTTTGACTGTGATAATTAGTGGTGGCCAACGATTTATTATTACATAATATATATCTTTCACCTTCCTTTGTATGTGTCCAGGTCACCATGTTGAAAGTGGCAGTGGAACACATTCTGAGTCAGTTTGCATACCACAGGAACTGTTCCGTCGTAAGTGTGTGTGTGTGTGCATGTGTATTGACATGAATCTCGGCATATGTTCATTATGTATGTGTGTGCGCATGTTCCTGTCGTGTCCGTGTCTGTCTGCTGTACGCGTATTCACCTCCTTTACATCTTGGGTTTTGTGAGTGTGTGGGGGACGTCCGTGTTTGTCTCGTTTATGCGACATTTGGAACAAGAGGAGATGATGAGTTTGCTTCTGTATCGAGTCGTGTAGAGGGAGGGGAGGGAGAGAGGGAGCAGGCGTGGGCCGGTGTAGAGGGAGGGGAGGGAGAGAGGGAGCAGGTGTGGGCCGGTGTGGAGGGAGGGGAGGGAGAGAGGGAGCAGGTGTGGGCCGGTGTGGAGGGAGGGGAGGGAGAGAGGGAGCAGGTGTGGGCCAGTCTAGCACGTGTTTCTCCGTTCGCTAATTAAAGCTTCTTCATTTTTGTACTTTCAGTATGAGATGGGTCATGCAGTGGGAGGTGGTAGTTTGTCAATATATTTTGGGATAATCGAGGCAGTTTGTAGTAATAATCTAATTTTAGGAAGTCATTGGAAAAAATTAAAGCTTTCAGGTACATTATAATATAATAATAGCTATACTGACAGGGCATGGTGGATAAACTGGGAGAAAGTGTGTGTGTGTGTGTGTTTGACATGTACATTTGTGTGTGCTAAAGTTACTCGTGTGAGACGAGTTCCAATAGCTTCTCTTTAATGTAGTCATGCTTTGTTGCCGCGAACAGCATTTGTGAATTGAACTCTAACCTTTTGAGATCAAGACAGCAAAGCTTATATAGTCCTGTTGTCGACATTTTGAACCTTGACCCAATGGATTGCCGGGCTGTATATATGGGATATAAATAAACATCTCCTGACTTTTGAATAGCCACCAGGTGTCCATCCATCAACCTTCTTTGCTGCAGTTTCTTTGGACAATGATGGAGGTTTGACTGTAAGAATACCAGCAACAGTATAGCCTCAGTCAAGGAGAAGACAGCCATGATGAGTTACTGCCTGTATTAGGAGTCCAGAGCTCACGCTCTATTGTTTTTGGGTGTAAATCAAGAATGGGGTGAGACTCCTCCCACTACTACTGACAACACATGCTCTCTCGGTATATATAAAATGATATTTATTCAAAACTCGGTGGAGCTATGGATTACTTACTACCAAATGCGCATAGTGTCATTGTTGCTTCCCCCCCGCTTTCATTCCCACACTTTAAATTAAGCCCGGTGACCACGCAGGACATAGAAGTGTGCACTTCTCTGTCTTCTCTTCTTCCAAACAGCCATGTTGTGGAAATCTATGATTTGCCAGTGTCTGTTGTAAGCTGTTTCTGTCAATTTTAAGAGTCTTAGTCCAAACATTAACTCTGGACGTAGTGTTCTGAGGGTCAAAGGTCATCGGTCGTGTGTGTTGGCTAGACACAAAATGTTTAGCGATAATTGTTCTAATTAAATAATCGCGTGCTAATGCTGATCGTGATGTTGAAGGAAACTTGCATACACAGCAGACGAGTAATTGGTCTGAACGGGAGGAGAGGGATGTCATGGAGATGATGGTGGTACGAATGCAGAAGCATTGGAGCTATTTGACACAGAAAGTGTTAGATTCCATTACTGCATGTTTCTTGGAGTTTGGGAGATGGTTTGACTGTTAGTGCAAGCAATTCTGTTAGCTAAATCATTTCCTAGTATTTCAAAATGACTAAAAGAAGATATTTAGCAGGATAAAAGCAGAACAAAAGAATGGCCAAAGCTGAGAAAATGCTAGCAATTCTGTTAGTTCTGGGTCTTTTCCTGGTATTTCATAATGACTTACTGTATAGAAGATATCTAGCAAGAAATAAGAAATAAAGCAAACCCGAGGAGAATGACCACGCACAGCTGAGGAATGCAGCTGATGTTGTGTTAGTATGGGGTGAGTCTTTTAGGAAGCCATTAAATTGGCTACAAACAGTTCCATTTCATTCTTTTATAGTGTGTGTGTTAAAGCCAGAGAGGAGTTGATTAGTTGCTTTAATGATGGGTGTTAGCTGCGTGTGTGTGTGTGTGTGTGTGTGTGAGTGTATCTTACCATGTATGTATGTGTGTACACAGTGGTGTGAGTATAGTATGTGTATATAAATAAATATATATATATATATTGTATTGTGCTGCCTCTTTTATCAAATGTTTACCATGAGCAGGCTATGGATGATGGGTAAAAATCAAAATTTTATATCTTATTATGATTTTCTTATCTTTCATTATGAAGATTGTTGTTGTTGCTTAAATTTCCCACTTCCCCTTTGCCTTTCTCTGCGAGGAAGTTATTTCAGCCACTCTGACGAGTGTGATATTACTGGGACTGATATAATTCTCTTTTAGTGAGACAGGACCTGTTGCAGAATAAACACACTATAGGGAGCAGAAATAAACAATGGACTTATTATTATTATTATTATTATTATCATCATCATCATTTGAGAAGCTTGCACTATATGGCTTTGAGCCATACAGAGCTATGTATTGTAACTGGCATAGATCGGCTGTTAGTGGAGGGATTCCAACGCAGAGTTAGTGAACACAAGGTAGTAATTTGCAATGACGGTGTTGGCGCAACCGAAAGACCATGTTGGTGAGCGTGTGTGTGTGTGTGCGTGTGTTAGTGTTTGTTTTCTGTCCTTTTCCTGGCCACCGTTTTCTGGTTGCTGGTTTCTTTCTTTCTTTGGTTCCATTGTGTATGGCTTGCTACTCATGCACGACGGTCGTGGTCAGGCTTCTCAGAGTTCTGTCTGTGAGTTGGTAAGTCTTCCTGAGCTTTAGGTGAGGGGTGGTGTGGGACTGACTTCAGTAGAGAAAGGAAAGCACGGTGAAGGAGAGACATTTGTTGGCTTCATGTGTGAGAGATGTTTAGGGAAGTTTCAACTGACGATACATTTTGTGAATTCGTACAGAAAACTGGATACATGTACATTTACTCTATCATCTCAGTCATCTTCATTATTGTTATTATTAAATTTTCATTGTAGTAGTAGTAGTAGTAGTAGTAGTAGTAGTAGTAGTAGTAGTAAGTGTGATTTCTTCAAGTTTTGTAAAGATTCACCTGCTCAGGTGTTCACTTATGATGCAGTTAGTGAGTTTGGGAGAGTTGTGTTTTAAGTCCATGCGTTGTAAATAATCCAGCTGATGGTGCACTCACATTGGAAGTATCACGTGAGGCAATTCCTCATGTTGAGGCGGCTGGCTGGTCACACCTGCTATGGAATTTGTGAGGAAAGGGGGTGTGTCACATGTCACACTTCTATTGTTATGCTTAATCTGCCATAGAACAATAATTATGTCTACATGAATATAATATATACTAATATATTTACATACATACATTACGGCTGCATACAGAAAACGAATCCATGATGGCAACAAAAATCTCCCTTTTCTTAGATTATAGGAGGGTGTTGTATCACTTGTTTTGTGGTTTGCTGTTGAAGGTGTAGTATGTTGTTGATGGCATTAGTTGGTATTGTTGTTAGTGGCATTACTTGTTGTTGATTTTGTTGTTGGTAGTGTTAATTGTTGTTGGTGGTGGTGTTCATTGTGATAATTTATTTTAATGCATAATTAATAGTGTTATGACATTACATAATTATTACCCAAGCATCCCAAGGCAGAAAATTTTCGAGTAACCCACCAGAATATTTCTCCAAAAAGTACTGCAATTTCAGGATTATATCTTGTGTTTGTGTGTGTGTATGTATGCATGTATGTGTGTGTGTGCCAGGTGTTGACTAACTTCGAGTCGGACGCGTCAGTGATGTTCACGAGTACCAAGCGCTGGGGAGAGTTCTACTGCAATGAGTTGGAGCAATGGGGCAAACTGCACACCCGGATACAGAGGAACATCATGGCAGAATTCCAGCAGGAGATGGGCATCGTCAAGCACGACAAGGAAGCATGGTGGGTCAACAGGACTTTGTGTGTATGTATGTGCGTGTGTGTGAGTATACAAGTATTTGTCAGTTCGTGTAAGTATGTAGGCATGGTATGTGTGTGTGCTTGTGTGTGCAAGTTAGTGCACATGCTTTTGTCACTTCTTCTTGTGTATTTGTAGAATTTTGAGTATGCATGGCATGGCACATGCAATTTATACTAGCAGTATGTCAAGATAATATTAACTTTGCTTAATCACTTCTAATTCTGAATCCAGTCTTTTTTTGTTTGTTTGTTTTTTGTTGTTGTTTTGTGTGAATACATGTAATTCTATTCAGGCCTCAGGTACCTCTAGCCCCATAGCTATTTTTGCCCTGTAGGCCAGGGTTACTGAAAAGTTGCTCAATGACTCGGTGCACTTGGAATTGGCAGCTGTATTGGAATTGACAGCTGTTACCAACCTGAGAGGGCATTCCTTTAGCTGGAACCACAGTGGCTTTGTTTAGAAAGGTCACCATTGTAGTGTTGAATTGACCCAGTCCTTTTATGGGACAATCAGACTTAAGGCTTTTAGGAAAACTTATTATTTGAAGGGAAACCTTGGAAAGAGATGTGATAGATGAGGAAGCGCAATGGTGTTGTAGGCCTCGGCTAGGGGTGGAGCTAAAATGTAGGAACAGTTTGTGGCAATGACTATAATTTCTTGTCTTTGCCATACACACTTTCATGCTAGGTTTAGTCGTTATCGTATGTACATGTGTTTGTTTTTCAGTATGTGTTTGTGTGTTTTTCAACATTAGGGCTGAAAGTAGCACAAAAGGTCATCACAAGCCTTACTTGAAGAAGCCTCATAAAGATACCAAACCTTCGGTAAGTTAGAATTGTACTTCTTCTCTCTGAAGTGCAGGGGAACTTCTTTCTGATGGTACATTATCCAATGTTGTTAAATATGAAATGTAAACATTTTTGTAGGAATAAATTAAATTAGAGGAGTTGGTCATTTGCTTGTTTGACTAGGTTAATTAAGCAAGTGTGTGTGTGTGTGTGTGTGTGTGTGTGTGTTGGTTTTGCTGGAGGCTGTGTTGGGCTAGGGTGGGATGTCAGAGTTTAATATTTAGTGTCTGAATAAGGAGTGAGAGGTGTAGGTGTAAGGTACAGGGAAGCCTGAGGAGAGTCTGTCTACATAACATGCAGAGAGAATGGTGAGAAAGATCAGGGAGAGGATAAGGCCAGCTGTTTTATCTATGACATGTTCAAAGGTGGCACTTGCAAAGGATAGAGGTAATTATTGTAGGAGAACTTTGATATGAAAGGTTGATAGCTTTATTATTGAGGGATCTGTCATTTGAATGAATTACTCAACTTAACAGTGGTAGTACGTATGTGAATAATGGTTGGTGAAAAGAATAACAGAATACTTCTACTGGCACCATAGAGCTCCTAGAAATTCCCTTTCTAACTTTCTTTTTGATTCCCATACATCAGTTCCTAATTTATTGTATTCCCATATTACATTCCTCATTCTCTCATCTCTCTCTCTCTCTCTTGTTCTATCCAGACTAACCTGACCTCCCCATCTCGAGCCGCCCCTGTGGTTCCCATTGGCACTGACTGGGTCTCCGTTGAACAGGAAGACTGTAGCAGTCTGGACAAGTCTGTACGCCTTCCCAGTCAGACCATCCCCCTCACCAAGCGCACGCAGAGCTCTCCATTCTTAGACACTCCATCAGAGCGCAGACAGACGGACCCCATGCGCAAGAAGAACAGCATCGCCATGTTGCAGCTGATGACTGAGGGGTGTCGGTCCATTTCGGACCCGGACTTAACGAGCTGTGATGACAAGGAGCGGTCCAGCATAAGCAGCAGCGAGATGGATATCAGTGAGGGCACGAACCCCACCGGTGGGATTTTGAACGGGGGCACTATCAAGCAACGCGGGTCCATCGGGTCCACCGACAGCAAGCGTATCCGGGTGAGATACTCAGACAACTCTCTTGAAAGGTCAGAGGTTAGCAAGATGATCGAAAGCCTCAAGAAGGTGTCAACCATTCACATGAACAGCGGAGAGAACGGTACGGCTAATTACCACAACCAGCAGGACTCCGCCCCCTCCACCAGCAGCAACAAGTCCAAGTGGAACATCAAGAAGTACAAAGGTGGCAAGCACAAGGAAGGGCACAAAGGGAAGAAGAACAGCAAAGGGTTCCATTCCACGGAAGACATACTGGAGCAATCTAGCCCCATGACAGGCGGCAGAGAAGGGGAGCAGGTGACAAGGTCAACGTCTGATTCTCCGCAAGATTCTCAACAGCCGCAACAGCAGCACAGTCCAGTTCCCAAGAGGAAGAACAACACTGGTATCTTCAAGAAGAAGAAGAAAGTTTCCAATGCCGTTCCTCTGCACCACTCTCCTTCCCCACAGGACGATGCCTTCGTCAAGGAAGGGAGCACCCCGCCCCCGTCGGAGGATGTAGGCCAAATCAGTCCGACCGGGCTTACTGCCGAGGATAGTGGAACCAGTATCGGCTTGAAGCAAGTGCTAGGCATGGGGAACCACGCCCCTCCCACTGCCAAGAAGGAGCAGCCTGAGGGTGTGGTCAATTTCAACCTGCATACTCTCGTATTGCCGGTGAACAAGAACTGGACGAAGTGCGGGTACCTGTGGCTGAGGATGAAGCTACCCAATGGGCGATATGCCTGGACGCACATCGTGAGTTGTGTATGCATGTCTGTCTGTGTGTGTGTGTGTGTGTGTGTGTGTGCGTGTACTTACATGTGTAGAGGTCAGAAATGGCCGTCGTGCGGGAGGTTGTACTTATGTATGCATCAAAGAGACATAACAATTAGGAACATACATACACACACACAAACACATGGGTAGGGTACAGTCCTGGCTGTATTAGGACATTAGGTTCTTGTTCTGCTGAAGATAAAAATTCTAACTTTACTATTCTCCTGCTTCAACCAATATTGCATGGATGTTAACATAACCAATATTTGTATTGTTATTAGAAGAAGAAAAAAACATTAATGTTTTTGTGTCGGTATAATTGTTGCTACGGCATCAATAATCAACTCCAAGTCTCACTTATTCCCTGAAATTGTGTCGTTTCTCTTAAGTCGTTTTTTCCCCCTTAATGTAGTGTTAAAATCTTTAAACCATATATCATTTCCCTCCATTGTAATTGGGTCAGAGTTGGTTGTCATAAAGGAGTGTGTTGGCATGGCGTGGTGTGGGTTGCTACCCACACATGCAATTTGCATGACAGAGTCCAAGCAGACGTCCAGCCATCCTTTCAGCCTCTCTTTGTACTCCTTATGTTGGTAAAACTTAGCACGAAATATCCGTTTGATCGCGTAGACTGCATTCACAATTGCATGCACTGTGCGGTCATATATGGAGGCTGGCTACTGTGTCAATATGTGTGTGTGTTTGTGTGTATGTGTGTTGTGTAGTGCAATTCCTAGACTAGTAGAGCTCATTGAAGAGTTCTTTTGAGTTTGGTGCCTTTTCTTGTATCATTTCTTCTCATCTTTAATCAGGGTCTTTATATAACCTACACAAACATGTAGTTGTGGGCTCAAGTATTTTATTGTAACTAAGTATTACTTCACTACCGCTACAGTCTCTGGTGTGCGGGGTTGCGGTGGTTTTGTCTCTACGTACAAAAGGTGTGGTCAGTGATTTGTAGATGGAAGGCATGGCAGTCTGATGTCATGGCTGTAAGAAGAGAGTTACTTGATGGTTTGAAAGAAAGTATGTAACTTTGGCATGCCTGGAGGGTAATCGTTTGCTCATATATTAGTAGCTCCTGATCTGGTTACTGGCTATTTTCTGTTGACCTTTTTCTCAATTGTCATTCGTGTTGTTGATGGCATTTTACCAAGTTATGGCAACTCCACCCTCTCGTTTACACCTTTTAGTGAGCTCAAATCTCAGGCATACAAGTCTCAGCATCTCTTCAAGGTTTTCAACTGTGAAGTATCCATCTATGGTTTCCTCACTGGCTCCATTTACTTAACAATGCACCCACCCACTTACCCTGGAAGCCACTAACGAGACATCACCCGTTGTTTTCTTGTTAGCACCTCAAAGTTGCACGAACTTTTGTTAACACGTCTGGCTGCAGTGGGGTTTAATGTGTGACCTCTGATTTATTTTAAACGCTAATATTTTGACACATCAAGCTTTCGGACTATGCTGTATGTGATCCAGTGCTCGTATAAATATTTTCTGTTGACCTTTTTCTCAATTGCGTCATTTCTGTGTCAATCTTAAATAGTTTTAATTCATTCATTTACGTTGAAAGACGAAAGACGTCGCTCGGTGTTGGCAAGGGTAGCCAGGATGTGACACGTGGTTGTGAAGGCCAGTGCCAGAGGTCAGCCAGCTCTGGTACTCTCTAGAGGTGGTGGATTCAGAGTGCCATGAAGTGCAAGTCCGGTCTTGTTGAGCATGCAAGTAATATACTGAGGGACACAGATGGTGCTTTTAAAACATTTGGAATAGTCAAGAGAGATTGGTGTTCAAGGTTATATTTAAACGAGTATATTTCCGATATGGTTTTTATTTTTTAAACAAAACTACAATTTTTCCCCCTAAGTTTCCAGTACACCAGAGTCCTCCTGTTTGCTCAACATTTAATATTGTAATTTGACAGATTAGTTATAGCAGCTTTGACAGTGAGGAAGAATAGGAAGTTTATACTGTTTTGTGTTACCATGGCATAGCTGCAACCTCAGTTGCCATGGTTTCAAGGTCAACTTCAGGAAACTCCTGGTCCCAAGTTTAAATAAAGTTTGGTTAAGCTGGCTAGGTAGTTGTAGAGGGTGTGTGCAGAAGTGGGAATGAATTAAGGAACAACAGCAAGTGCTACTGAAAAGTAGAGTTCTTTCCTTTGGGCAAAGGGAAAATTTGTCAGCTATCTGTATTTATGTGTGTGTGTGTGTGTGCTGTGATGAGGAGCAGCTGTGTGTGTGTGTGCTGTGATGAGGAGCAGCTAGGTGTGTGTGTGTGTGTGTGTGTGTGTGTGTGTGTGTGTGTGTGTGTGTGTGTGTGTGCTGTGATGAGGAGCAGCTGTGTGTTGTTTGCCCGGCAGGTTTCCTGTTTGCTTCTCTCCTGCCTATGTTATGATAAACCACACCTGGCCACTGGCTCTCCTGGAGTGAAACTTCTGTCTCTAATGGGCTATCATTAGCATCTTCATTGTGTCAACTGAGAGAGAGAGAGGTGACTGGGTTCAGGTCTAGGCACAGCCTTAACGTCATCTATGCACACACACACACACACACACATACATGTGTACACACTAATATACTACGTGACTTCCTTAGCTTCCTCGGGTGAAGATGAGTGACTTTGAACTCTATATTTGGGGGGGGGGGGGGGGGGGGGGGGGGGAAGGGCAATGTGGTTCAATCAACTCGATGTGCTTGTACACACATACATACAGATTTATACTGACATGCATATGTTCAGATATTATACTAACACATATGCATATGATTTATACTAACACACATTATGTACTCATAATAACCAGGAACTCCCTCTGCGTATATGGTACATGCATACAGCTAGTACTATGTATATACCTCACACATAATGTATCGATTTGATCAAAAAGCATAATGTACTCTGCAAGAATACATTACTTTACATACCTGTGTGTATCACACTTGGGAGGATAATATGGCTTCCTACTAGCTATTTTAAAGCTTTTAGAATTATTGCACAGTTGTATGGGTTGTATAGAAGCATACTTAAAATTTGATGTGTTGTTGTTGTTATTGTTGTTGTTAGTATTGTGGTAGTAGATGGAGATAAGAGCAAACTGATGAGCCAGGAATGTTTTTGTTGTTGTTTTTGTTGTTGTTAGTATTGTATGGTGGAGAGGGAGAAAAGTGAAGGGATGATCCCAAGAATGTATGTAATTGATGTGTTGTTGTTGTTGTTGTTGTTGTTGTTAGTATTGTGTGGTGGACAGAGAGAAGAGTGAACTGATGATCCAGGAGCAGGCCTTGCCTGAGCCACGCAAGTTGGAGAACTTGATGCTATGCAATACTCGACCTTGTATGCCTAACTTCATAGACAGGAACTACTGCTTCAGGGTGAGTGTGAAGTGGGAGGGGAGGGAGTCAGTTAGGTTGGTTGTGTGTATGTATGTGTGGAATGGGGCGGGGAGAGGAGGAGGGGCTAAGATGATGGGGATTAGGATAGAGGGGAGTATGTTTCGCAAGGATCAACACATTATTATTTCGCCAATGTCTTAGTTTATTGCTAAGAGTTGAATTGCCTCATTTAATTCAAGATGATAATTGACCTCTGCCAATAGAATCGAGTGTTGTTCTAAGAGAATTGCTTCAGGTCTTGTGTACGGAGTCCACACACAAACACACACATACACACACACAGGCACACACGCACATGGTGCAGTGCCACCGATATCTCCTGGATTGTTGATTGATATACTCCAGACAAAACAGTTGTCCTTCCTAACAATAACAAACATAAAGAGCTGGGGACATTGTTGACCGTACATAATATCTGAATGTCACCATCATTGATAATTAATGTAAACCGTAGGGTGATTGAAGAGTAGGTCAAAAGAGTGAATGCTAGAAGTGACCCTTTACCAATTACAAAGCTTGGCTAATTACACTAATTTTCACAGGAGTTGGTAAAGTGATATGTGGAAGTCACATTGCTGCTGTTCTAATGCAGGAAGTAACTTTGACATTATTGCTGTTTACGATAGCTATTATTTCGGAAATTGCACAATGCAAGGAACTACATCTGAAAACTGTTGTTGTTTTTGTTGTTGTTTCTCTCGGTATGATCAGGTAATCAGTCCGTCCTCGGAGCACCTGTTCCAGACGACCAGCCATCACCACATGGAGGCGTGGGTATCGGCCATGCAGGAGACCACCGAAGAAGCTCTCAAGCAAGCCACTGTCAGCACCACCAAGAAACCCACCTTCTCCACCTCCTCGTCCGGGGGCGTGCTGGACCCACCCATCTATGAACCAGTGGGCGATGCCATGAATCTCATACTGAGCGTGCCCGGGAACCAGGAGTGTGCAGACTGCGGTAGCATAGCCGGTGAGTGGTGTGTGTGTACCGTGTGTGAGATTGTGTGGTTGATAAGGAGGGTTGTTAGGGATTTACCTTGCGCTATCTGGTGGGGGCAGGTGTGGGGATTTTGGTTGGCATTAAAATACAAATATCCCACAGTTACTTTCAGTGGTGTGGGAAGGAAAGGGGCGGGGTTCCATGAACTAGTCTGTCGCTTTTGGTGTACGGTAAAATGAGGTGTGGTGCCTGTGAAGTGGTGACATGAATTTATTAGGAACTACTGACAGAGGGGGGACGGAAGGCGCAACGGTTCAATTATCGTATTATTAAATGGAGTGTGCTTCATACAGATATGTGGAGGTAAACGGCATAATTTTGATCTTTATTACACGATAAAAATGATAAAAAAAGAAGAGTTCAAATTTAAAAGAGTGGTCAAAGAAAAAGGATAAGGATGAATGTTCATATTATTTACCAGCTGCAATCATTACTTTCCTCATTTCCTCCATTTTTATTTCCTGTTTCCTTCCTTCCTCTGCAGAACTGGAATGGGCCAGTGTTAACCTGGGCATCGTCATCTGCATCAACTGTTCTGGCGTCCACCGTGGGTTGGGTGTTCACGTCTCCAAGGTGAAGTCCCTAAACCTGGACAGCTGGGACAGAGGAATGGTGGAGTTCATGCAGCTACAGGGAAACACTAAGTCCAATAGCTACTACGAGAACTCACTCGGCCGTGGGGTCATGGCCGACTTCAAGAAACCAACAGCTAATGCAGACAAGTGAGAAAATTTAATTTCTTTGTGGTCTGGTCATTTTGCAAGATTGTATGCATGAGACCCATTATAGTGATGGAGAGAGAGAGAGAGAAATGGGATGGGAGGAAGGAAGTTTGAACTAAAGCAGTTAGTTGAGTCACATAAGAGTAATTTGAACAAATAGAATGTTGGTAATAAAAAGCAAATAATCTCTCCACTATACTTTATTTAATATTTTAATGACTGTAATGTGCGAGTTTTTGTACGCCTATTTGAGTCTGTGTAGGTGGCATTATATACTATATTGAATGTGCTTTTATTTTCTGTAGGGATATCCGCAAAGCCTTTATCCACCAAAAGTATGTGGCACTGGCGTTTGTGCCAGAAAGTGGAGATGGCAGAAGCACTCAGCTCTAAGTTGGATCAGTTTTTTTTGTTTCTTTGTTTTGTTTTGTTTTTGTTTTGTTTTTTGACATCCACTTCTTTAATTATCACCGTGTGTTTGGAAAAAGGATCAATCAAACAATTTGGCATTTTCATTAATTACTAGCACCTTTTCAGAAACAATCAATTTATTTTGGGATTTTTGTTTTTTAATCTGCAGATTTAGATAATTAATTTCATTCTTTAGATGTACACAATTGACAAGGCTCAGACATATTGGAATGTTTCATGTACTGTTTGGTTCTGTATCAGCTGTGATTGTTTTGATCTGGATATATATAATTGTCATTACCTGGTTACAGTTGGGCAAAATCTGTAAAGAGTTACTTTGGTCATTCTTAGCTCCAAATAGGTAAAGGGTCTTGCTACGTCAGACTCCAAGCAAACAGTTGCAAACTGTGGGCGTAGCTAGCTGTGCAGAGTTTCGAAATGCTCTCTTGGCCCTACCGCCTGTATTTCTGGGGCGTCAACGTAGTATTATCTGAAGTTCTGTTAACAGGACTACGGGAACTCTTACTGTCAGGAAACTGGAAGCTCACTGGAGTATTCACTGGAGTATCTTCCATTAGGAGTTTCTTTCTGTACGGTTTGGGGATGGTCATTGTCGGTGAAGCGGCGCGCAAGCGCATGGCGGGCAAGTTTCCTCTGCTTAATTCTACGAGGTGTCGTGTACGTGATCATAACTTATCTGTGGGAGTTCTGCTGGGGTCTGCTATTGGACTACTTCAACGCCAGATCGTGGGACTACAGTGAATTTCACTTCAACATTATGGGCCTGATAACACTGGAGTATATTCCTGTGTGGTACTTTGCCTTTCTCTCTGGAGAAGCTATTCAAAGTAAAATAGAATCATTAAGACCTAAAAGTTATACAAGAGTCTTCTCAGAAGTGTGTACTTATAACTGATTTTAGATTCATTGAACTTGTCGTGAGTTTACCATTACACAAAAATGTTCTATTCAAATACATTATAGGTTTTAACTGGTGCCAGATGAGAATTTTTGTCTTTTTTTAAAGTTGATAGAATACAAAAAAAAAAAAAGAAAAAAAAAAAAAAGAAAGAAAAGAGAGTAAGTACTGAATAGCCATACTCACATTCAAAATTTTATTTTTCATGTATACATCGCATATGCATTTTCATAAATGGACATACATGTATTAATAATAAATATTTTTCAGAGCATGTAGCTAACTGTTCCACATAACAAAGCACTAGTGATTAGAGACTTCACAGCTAAAATGACCCTTGAGATAACCATCATCAGTTGTACTTCTTGACAATAATTTCACACACATTTCCTAAGTGAAATCCTATAAGTTGGACTAGGAGAAGTAGAGTTCGAACCATTAGGGAAGCACAAAGCTTAATAGCTTATTTTATTGACAAATAAATCTGACGTTTTCTTTTTACTGCATTAATGGGCCAACAGGAGTAGAGTTATTTTGGTTAAATATACTACTAAAATATATTTTAGTAAGCACTTCTGTAAGAATTTGATTTTCTCCTCATTTCATTTTTTATTGTTCAATCATCACAAATAAAATTGACAACTTTTTTTTAGCCATTTTTTTTCCTCTTCAGAAAACATCTGCTTGAATTCATTTCATTAGGCTCAGGAATATTGGAATGAATGAAATGTGATGTTTGGTTCTGTATCAGCTCAGAGCCGTGAGTGTACGATCTGGAAAATAATGTCAAAGTTTAAAAAAGTGTAATTTATGTTAATTAATGTTCTATGTTGTTTCAGACGGCAGCTGTAGGATTTCCAAATCTTTACACATCAAAATCTGCTCACTAAAGAAATTGAACAACAATGAGTAAAAATTGAAGAGAATTTCAAATAGTGGACATACGTTTGACATAAATACAGCCTCAGGACATACTCCCTTGTTATCATAGGCTGTCTGGAAAAATCCTTCCTACTAACTCATTTATAGCAGAGCAGGTTGCTAAGCATACCTATCTCCCATCAAACCCCCCCCCCCCCCCCCCCCCCCCCACTACTTTAGGTAAAGGGTTCAGATGCGTATGCACGTCACAACACTTAGTCTCTCTGGCAATAAGTTAGTCCTGACAGGAAATAAATACCCCCCTCTCCAATCACTTTCCAAGTTGGGCTGTGAGTATAGTATCAGCTAGGTAACAGATTCACAGAACTGTACCATTTCTCCTTGAGCTGTTGTCGCTTTTTCTCCAAAGATTCTTTCTGTTCCTTGGGGCTAGTGTTCAGGCAAGGATAGGATGACAGGACTTGATGGCAGGTCTGTAACCTTGAACTCAAATCTGAAACCTGACGTCGTTTTATAACAACTATGGTGACATTCCGAGACAGCCGACTTCACTTACTGCAACTTGAAGCTGTGCTTGCTGTTTCTTAGGGTCACTCTGTGCTACTTGTAGTGTTCTCACTATCTTAAATACTTCCGGGAGAAGGCTGAAAGTGGACTCAAACTCGGTTTCTGACGGAATTGTTGACGAAGAAGACATCTTTCAATTGAGTTCAAGAGTCATTACAAACGTTAGGGAATGATCGCTATAAGCAAAAACATTAGCAACGGTAACAAATAATAGTCTCGCTTAGTGAGACCTTTTACCGAACTTGTCTACTGACAACACAAACACAGTGAAGACAGTGCAGCGTTTTCGAGATGTTGCCCTGGCCTTATCGTCTGTACTTCTGGGGCGTCCACGGAGTATTTGCTGAAGTAGTCTTTACCGGATTATGGGAATTCGTGGTGTCAGGAAACTGGAAGCTTATGGGAGTATCTTCCATTTGGAGTTTCTTCATATACGGTTTTGGGACGTTCATCGCCGGTGAAGTTGTGCGCAAGCATATGGGCAAAGTTTCGCTGCTTCTGCGAGGCGTCGTGTACGTGATCATAACTTATCTGTGGGAGTTCTCCTGGGGCCTGCTACTGGACTACTTCAACGCCAGATCGTGGGACTACAGTGAATTTCGCTTCAACATTATGGGCTTGATAACACTGGAGTATATTCCTGTGTGGTACTTTGCAGCACTATATGGAGAAGCTATTCAAAGTGTGATGGAGTCATTAGAACCCAAGCCACTTTGGAAGAGAAAAGGAGCCTAACCAAAGTGCCGAGATATATATTATATATATACATGATTTCCATTTGTGCTGTAACTGCATGTGCTTTCAATCTCACTATGATAACACAACTAAACTAAGATTACATAAAGCTGACAATGTTTATAAATGATATGGAAGTTTAGCTCTGAGGTCTTGGTTTGTTGGCAAGGGGATCTGTTGTCACGGTGATGGCAACAGAGCTCTTACTTCGCTTGATATTGTACCTGCCAAGCAAAATAACATCAAATGATTAAGAGATGCAAGAGTTTGTTTAATAACTTAGTCATATTATATATTTAGATTGTGTAATTTATACTGTACATCTGAATGCCACTCCACCAATAATCAGAAAATAGTTTTAAGCGAACATCTCACTTTTCTCCAGCAGTGATTATGAAGCAGGATCCTGGGAGCATTACTCCACTTCCTCTGTCACATGTCAACTCTGCCTGTCCTTCCTACACACATACACATGCATGCACATTACATTCTAATGATGTGCTTCAATATTACAACATGGGAGTAAGGTAACCAATTTTGTCAATGTTTGTGGAACAATCAATTTATTAAATTTACGGACTGTTTCTACCATGTAACGTATTGCGACTTCATACTTGGGCATCCATCCACTTGTAGCCCACTGTTTGGAGCTTCAGAAATGCTTGTGAAGAAGCATTGGTTTGGATCAATAATCACTAATTACTTGTACTAGTAAAGGATGTAAGGAAGATATGAATAGGTACGGGGTCTCCTCCGTAAAGCTTACCCTCTGCCACAAGAAAGTTTCCCCCACACTGGTCTCTGCCACTTCACTCTCACCCCACACTGTGATCTAGAGAATTTACAAGAACTCGTATCAACACACTTGCGATCATTTTATTAGCATACATACCTTAAATTCTCCATTGTTAAAGAGCACTGCCGGACCTTGATCCTTGCCATTCTCCTGAATCCACTGCCGAAGATAAAAACAAAAAACAAAAAAACAAAAAAACAGGGAATCATTCACCATTGCAATTAATCACTTGGAATACTCCTTACCGTGTTCAAATTCAAAGGCGTGTCCACTGAAGTTGTCACGTCTATCTTCACAGGAGGCGGCGGAAATGTTTTACCTACCAAACACCACAGATCGCAATTGACCAACTTTCTCAAAACTTTACAACCCTGTTCAAATTAGTTCGAAGTTCGACCTCAGTTACATTATGTGGCAAATCATTTTCCAACATTTCTATATTTGGAGAGCTTATGCATAGATAGTCTAAGGCAACATATTCCCAAATCTAGTGCCCATCAAATTCATCCCTTCCGTTCTAACTGCATCTAGTGTGACGCTCCTTACCTGCTGGTGGTTTACCAGTCTGGTGCTCTTCAGAAGCAAAATATCTACAGAGGAAGAGGGAAAAATTAAATAAACAAAAGGGAGAACTCCAATTGAAAAGATCGACCATAAACAAATACATTAATTGCAAATGTCAGAAAACTATCCATCCATGCCAAACTTCAATGGACGTGTAACATGTGCAAAGAGACTTGCTCCGTGCGTTCACAGTTAGGGGAAATGGAGGAGAGAAGGGTAGATGTTATGTACTGAGAGAGAAAGTAAGATTGAGCGCAGGTGAAATATGGCTACACACCTTTTGATCACGGGTCCCAGCTGTGTCCCCAGATCATACACATAGAACCATTCCTCCCACAGAGGATCCACCGTGCCATCGATATAATACCTGCACAGCAACGAGAACATAGAGGGGATGAAAGAACCACACCCACTTCACGGAGCTCACTTGCCTGAGGCCGTCAAACCCATCCTTGGACCTCTCCCTCTCTATGACCAGACCCACTGCGTTCTCGAAGCGTTGCGGAGAATGAGGAATACGACTGGGATGAAGATAGCACTGCAGGCATGAAATAAGAAATCAATTAGTAACAATGTTACAGACATCTTGCTATTCACAACTTCTTCACCAGCTAGATACACTTCACACTTTCAATACTAATAAAATATTAATAATAACAATGACAACAACTGAGAGTAATGGTAGTTATTTGTCTGGGAACAGCAGATCTAAAACATGGCAGGCTCTTAAGCTGACATCAAACACACAATAATAATAATAATAATAATAATAATAATAATAATAATAATAATAATAATAATAATAATAATAATAAATTGGCAAGCCAGTGAAGTGAGATGTTATCATGTCCAAATTAGAGACCCAAATGTTGTATATCAATAATATAGATGTACGTGTGGAGTTCTCGTGGGAAATGACTGAAAGGCCTTGCAAAATGTGTGTCTTTTCAAACGGCAAATGCAACATCCTAGCAACACACAAGTACCGTAGAGACACAACAGCACGGCGCTGAAAGGCAAGTACACTTTTACAAATTAAGAAAACGAGAGAAGGTGACGCATTATGGAATTCATAAAAAGGCTTATTCAGTGTGACTACAATGCTATCAATGCAGACAGCAACCTCTTGAGTGATTTGTTCACTAAAAAAATTATTGCATAATTTATGGAATTGCTAAAAAAATTTTTTAAATGTATCTCTATGACTCTCTTGCCATTTGTGCTGGAACACACCATAGTAACCACACCTTACACAAGTCATTACACTTACCCAAGTCATCATACCTTACCTCATTCACCACACCTAATTCACCTTACCAAAGTCATCACTCCTTATCTAAGTCACCACACCTTACCCAAGTCACCACACCTTACCCAAGTCACCACACCTTACCCAAGTCACCACACCTTACTTAAGTCACACCTTACCCAAGTCACCACACCTTACCCAAGTCACACCTTACCCAAAGTCACTACACCGTACCTAAGAAGTCACCAAGACACCACACCTTGTCACACCTTGAGTAAGACACCACACCCTACCTAGGTCACCACACCTTACCTAGCCGACCGACATAAGTCACCCACTCTAAATCAATCACCACAAAGTCAACACATCCCACCAACCGCACTTTTAATAACATCAAGATCACTAAACTTTGCAAAAAATTAATAAATGCTTCCACATTGATCAAACCCTCACCTCTCCTTCTTTAATGGCCACATCTTTGTGCTGGTTCTTCTCCACAATCTTCAAACACATGTCTCCCTTCAACTGGAGGAAGAACTGGGAAGGAGAGCGGGAGAGAGAGAGAGAGAAAGGAAAGGGTTAAGTGAGCTATAGAACTAATGGCATAATGCTTGGCCAATTTAAATTAGCTAACTTAAATAGCAGAGTAAAAAAATTCCACGGATAAAAAGAATCTTTGAAAAAAAGAAGAGAAAATTTCCGTCAGTTTGTTGAGAGCGAGACTGTAACATAGCAGTACCCCTTAACAGTATAAGTACCGAATTGGAGTGTTTGTATGCTGGCTGGTTGTCGTAGCTCAGTGGTAGAGTGCTTGTACATTAAGCAAACAGTCCTGGGTTCGATTCCCGGTGGCGACCAAATATTTTAATCCAGTATTGTTTTAAAAAGCCTGTTAAAGAGAGAATACATCACATCCATATGTGAGTGGGTCTAGGAAAAGGAACCTTATGGCGCAAACCAAAAAAAATTGAGTTTTTTATGCTAATAAAAGGCTATAATTTATCTCAACTTAGTGCTAAAATACTGGAGGGTAAAACCTTCGACACGCAGAGAAACTGGCAGTTGAACTGGGCTGTATTCAGCAAAGCAATTGAACCAGAACTCGAGAAAACATAAACTGAATTGCCACTTCCGGTATAATTAACGTTTCCATATACTTAACGGCGTGCTCCGCATACGCAATTAAATCGTGCAGCCTCTTTTTAACAGCGACTAACGAAGTTTTGCATAGAGTTCTTTTTAGCTTCCATAGCATCTCACAGCCTGTCTTGTCGGAATCCTTGGCTACTCTACTCGATGTAGCGGTAAACTTTCAGCCACAGGTAAGCTGTAGAGTGAATGCAATAGTCTCAAAGGTATGCCGTTTTTTTAGCTGCTAGTTTGAAACTCCGCCCATTCCCCGTTTATTGTATTTCGAGAATGGAGAGAATAAAAAGTAGCTTGTCTTTTCATGGCACGCTTCGAGTCTTTTAAGTTGTTTTGACATTTGAAATTTGGCATAGACGTAGAGTAAGGGTCACTAAAACTAATTCTGCAAAAAACAAAAATTGGAGAAATAATTTTCCGACGACTTACTTCTTCAATTTCAAATTTTGCGCCGTAAGGTCCCTTTTCCCAGACCCGCTCACATAATATCATAATATATATATATATATATATTATAAGCAATGTATATGTACGGACAATTAAAGCAAGCATGATCTCTTTACCCCGCTGTGCTAGCAGAGCTTGGTTGAGTAAACTGACAAACTCCTAAACTCACAATCACAACAAATTGCAACAAAAATGAGGCATCTTTCGTTGCAAACTTTCAGCTGTAACTGTTACAAGATCAAATAACACGATCAACCATCATCAACTTTGTCATACAGTGTGACACTGGGTGATCACTCTGCCATACATGCATGTATCGTGCATTGCTGAGGGTGTAAAATGGTGTGAACAAAACTAAGAAGCTGCAAAGAGACATGCAGCTTACCTCCTCCCCCTCCTCGATATGGTAGTCTTTGCGCTGGTTGGGCCCTCCAACAAACATAATCTTCAGTTGACCAACCCCGTACCTGAACAGAGTCATAAATATATGCCCACACAAACATGTTAACCACGCCCATGAGTAGTAATCTTAGAATCAATTATGACAGCAGCTGAGGTTCAGTGTTGGCAGTCAGAATCAATACAAATGAGGGTTTAGCAGCCTGTGCTGGAAAGATAGACAATTGAATCAATTTGTTCAAACTTCACATATTTCCTACACAAAAAATTAGAGCCCTCTGTCCATGCTTATGCCTACACTTCATACGCAACACACTTCACTCATGTCTAATCGACCTCCACCATTTAGTCACAATTTTGATCATTATTCTATATATACTAGCTAATTAACCCAGTTAACTTCTATACTAATAGCTCTGCACTAATACGGCTGCTACATACACTGACGGAATAAGCCAGCCAGGCCATTTGTCTCCACAGATTCCCACTAGTCTTCCCTCCACCCCCATATTATAGTGCACTAATATACTCTACTCTAGCCTGGGGCATACTTGTTGACCTATTTTTCTCTAAGCTAAGCTACTTGCAGGCGCAAACCTACTACAGCTTCGCCATAGATAAAGCTACAACATTGAGGAGGGTTTGATCCCGCCAGACATAGGCTACCTACATCAGCTTGTTGCAAACTGGTGGCACGAAGGAGTCCTTGTTCTCTTCTATCCACCGGCCTATGTCGATGATTTCCAGAGCCATACCCGGAAGGGAAACAACGCTACGGCACGCCAAGAAAAAGATCACAGTCGCAAGCACTAAACCACGCCCTAATCCAACGCGCCCCGCCCCTCAACCTTCTCCCTTCCCAACGCTGCCTAAAATTGAGCCCCTCCCCTCTTAGCTTCCCAAACGCCATGGCTGAAAACGTCGAAGCTGGAGAAGAAGATGAGTTATATTCAAGGTCAGTTGAAAGTGTAATTCCTGAAGTATAAGTGTGAATGTATGTTATAATATTTCTGCTAGGTCAAGTCTGGATTCTGAAGCTTTTCAGAAGAAAGCTTCCAGGACTTTCTCCCTGGCACCTCTGACTTCTAAACATAGTGAACTGGCACCTTTGAACTTAAAGCCTCTACCAACTGTGAGTTTAAACTTATAGCCTTTGCCAACTGTGAGTTTGTGGGTAGTAAATACTGGACTCTCTGGGAGGAAACACAATTTTTCAGGACATTAGTTCTAGTTTTCTCTAGCTACCCAAGTGTGTAAGCTCAAAACAAATTAAAAACAGGCAAACTAGTAAACACAAACAAATCTTACCATGTTCACTATGTTTTTATGGTAATTGTATTCCAGCTGAACATGGTTAGACTTACTCAACTAGTATTATCACATGACTTATTATTATTATTATTACTACTATTACTATTACTAATATTATTGGCGAGCGAGCGTAGCGAGCGAGACACTTACAGGGGTAACACAATCGAAAATCGGGGATGTTTGTTTATTTATTTATTTATTTATATATATGGACGTACGTATGTCATCGCGTTTTTGTGTTAGTTATGTGGTCTACCCCGTTCCAAATTGCACTAAACAGAATCCTCTGGTTTATCGATCAGTACCCGTATCACCCTAGAAATTGAATTGTTTACCGTTTGAATTCTTTTGCGGGTGCAGTTTTTCTATTAGAGTTAGTGGCGGTGGTAAGTCAATGCGCTCTTTGTCATGGTTATAAGGCGTGCGCAACAGTATTTACTTGAAAATACATTGTCCACTAGACTACTGCGAAGGTAAGTCTGTGTAGGTGCATGTCAAGTTGTGTCAAAGCATTGTGTGTTACAACCACTACTTAGCTAAAGAATATCACAAAGAAAACTTTTAAATAACGTGTATTGTTTTGTTGTTGTTTTTTTCCTTCAAGCAGTTGCAGAGAGTTGTTACTATGGCACTGAAATCCCTTTACCCTGTATGCTAAATTAAAAAACTGGACCTTATTTTCAGTAGCTTCAGTGTTAGAAGTCAAAATCATTCATATAAAAATAGTATAGTCTTTAGGCTCGCTCGCCATTTGTGCTCAAGCACATCACTAGTTATTATTATTATTATTATTATTATTATTATTATTATTATTATTATTATTATTATTATTATTATTACTATATACAATCAATGTTAGCTAATGTTGTCTAGTTGCTATGGTAGTGGCTTTCAGTTTTACAGAAGCATTTTGCATAACGTATTTCGCAGAGACCAGTTGGACCTGTTTCCGTGCCAATATCTATCATCCAAAGGCCCAATTCAAAGGATGAGGCCGCACTCTCCTCGGTCGAAAGTTCCACTGAAGGTGATATAAACATACAAGATAATTCAAAATCATTAAAAATAGACCATTTTATGACAGATTCAAGCGAGAGTGACACGGACAGTGACAAACTCATCTCTGCTCCGTCTACCCCAGCCGGAGTGGCTCCACCTCCTCCATTACGGAATATTCCTCATCAGACAACGGACACTTCTCCCCAAGCTTCACGAGTGTTTAGCCATCCACTTATGGTACGTCCCAGCCCGTCTATGCAGCCCGTCCTGCAACCACTCGCCTCAAACTTATCCATCAAGTCCATCAAGATTCCCAGCTCAGCACCTCAAATCACTGGAATGAGGAGACCAAACCCATTCCCGACTAGTGCACAATTACCAAAGGCTTCCGTGGGCTCTTTAGCTGGATCTGGTAGAGTATCAGTCTCTGACAGGCAAAGTCAGGTCACAGCGAGTTCCGGACAATCGTTTGCGCCATCAGTATTGAATCGGCAAAGTGTCATCAATCCTGTCAGTGCTGTCAGACCTTTTGGTGTTGTCACGCCTGTCAGCACTGTTCAATCACTGGTGTCATCTGCGTCACATCTTCAAACCGTAGCCTCGGCCGATACTAGCCAATTCCTAAGCTCAACCAGGGTTGATAAATCTGCCCCAACTCCTCTGCAAGCATCCACGCCAAAGTCCAAAGACTCTCTTGCTCGAGACACCGCGGACGGTAAGTCTGGGGATTGGAGCAGTGATAAGTCTGAAGAGTGTACCAAAAATGGAGAAGATGAAGACGGTGGCCAAAGTAGTGCTGACAGGTTTGAAGATGAAATAATTAGTGGAGGAGGATCACTCAAAGTAGGCAGTTCTCTGGATCCTGGAGGAGTAAGCAACTTTAATCGTCACGATGAAGTTCAACAGATCCACCCTAAAAGGGCTATTGATTTCCATAGTACAGGACACATGCAGAAAGCAACCAGTGACAACACTATGATGTCTAGAGTCCATGAGACGCCACTAAGGGCTTCATCTGCAAATCCCACTGTTGTTGTGTCAGAGTCAAGGTCCTTCACAAAGCGCAAGCCACCGAGAGCGCCTTCCAGGCTTCTGCAACAGAGCATCTCCCAGAAATCCAGCAGCAGTGATCTGAGTGATGACTCCACTCTGTCAGACAATAGTGAAGGCCGAGATAAATTTGATCCTGGTGGGTGTGCCTAGTATCAATGAGGATAGCCAATGGCATAGATTATTAAATTTATTAAATTGTGTTTGTGTTTGTATTTAGTTATGCAGCAGCACAAGCTAGTAATGATCCCAAGAATTGGTAAGATATTAATAATTCATCCAAGATAATTGTCGTTAATAACTTGAAGATGTAATATAGGAGAATTGATTTACTCTAGGAACAAAAGTACTGCAAATTTATAATATAAATAATTATACAAAATTTCATTTAATATCTTAATAGTCAGCAAACTGTGACTGGTGGCACATATTTATATATAATGTATATATATGTGTATATTATATATAATTTGGAACTTTAATTAGATAAAAAAATGTTCTACTCTTACATATATATATATATAATAGTACTTATTACATGAGTCAGAGTGTGATATGGTGAAATATTTCACGAGCAGGCTTATTTATTTTCACGGAGCCAAAGGCGAGTGAAAATAAAGCCTGAGAGTGAAATATCTAGCCATATCACTCTGACGAGTGTAATAAGTGGTTTATAAATATATATATATATATATATATATATATATATAATACTTATAGCACGAGTCAGAGTACAATTTGGGAAAATATTTTACGAGCACGCAAAATATTTTCACGAGCCAAAGGCGAGTGAAAATGTGGCGTGAGAGTAAAATATCATTCCCATATTGTACGACGAGTGTGATAAGTGATTTATTGCTGCCTTGATATTTTTTCTCAACCGGTTACAATACAATTTTCATTGATTTTACTCGCTACGCGCGTGCTACTTGGACCGTTCAATAACAAGCGTACAATATGGGAGAATACAGAACGCTCGCGTGATGCGGAAATATTCAAGAAAAAATATCAAAGCTGCAATAAATATATATAATATATATATATTGGAACTTTTATTAGGTAAAAAGTGTTCTTCTCTTGTAAACTTGATATGGCTGTATTTTCAGGCAGTGTACAGACTTCCTTGCCTCCTCTACAAAATGGAGGGAGACTACCTCTACCCGGCACTCAGTCACTTCAATTCCATCCTTCCATCTTGGCCACACCCCTACCACCAATATCGACCATTTCAGAAAGCTCGAATGCAAACTTCTCAAACTCACCTGGCCAGGACTCAGTCCAACTTCCATCCTATTATGAAGCCAGCCAATCCCCCGCCAGTCCTACTAGCCCAGTGTTGCCCTCAGGTGCTGTCTCACCTTCTCGTCGGTACAGTGGCGGTGGGATTGCAGTCAGCCCGAGCCATGCCCACTTTTACACCATTGGAGGTGGAGAAGGCGGGGATCAACTCAGCCAGGAAGAGATCCACTTGTCTGCTATGGAAGGCACCAGCATGACACAGATCAAGACTCTGGCGCTGCAATATGGTGTGGATTACAAGGACGCTGGCGGACGCACTCCTCTCATGTATTCGGTGCTAGGCAACCAGCCCAAGATGTGCGAAACCCTAATCAAACTGAAGGCGACTGTAAACATTGTGGACCAGTCCGGAGTGACGCCGTTGTTATGGGCAACATTTCATGCAAGACCCGACATCATCAGACTGTTGTTAAAGTAAGAAAACAGATTAACCTGCTTGTTTACTTTTACAACTGAGGCTCAATTTTTAACTCAACTGTGTTAGCGTGATCTTTACTGTATTTAATGAGTTGATTCAGGGTAGCTAGATATCAGAATGCAAGCACAATGGGTTACAGTAGTCACTGTAGTCTTATGTTTATTTCATATCAAAGAGATTAGCTTATTACAGACTCTAAATTCACTCCTTGAATTTCATTCATAAGAAATACTTTATACTGGGAGCGATGAGCATGTGCAAGGATAAACAGAGCTGTGCTGTAATTAGGAGACCAAAGCACTTTTATTTATTGTGGATAAAAAGTTGAGCTTCATCAGATTGTGAAGTTTGCTCGTACTTACTCATATTTCTGCTTCACGTTTGATAAAATATGCTAGAAGGCTTTGCACATATACCAGTAAATGTTTCATAATTATACCCTAGCTTATAATTAAGTAAAACACATTGTATCTCTATTGTACTTTTAAGATGAATGACTATCCACTTCATTGGAATGACAAAAATGTATTTTTTCACTTTGACTTCTCATATGTATAATATTTCAGGAATGGAGCAAGTGTCAGGACTACTGATCCAAATAATAGGACTCCATTTCATTGGGCCATGAGAACTCCCAACATCCACTGCTTGAAGTGGCTGTGCAAGTATGGCAATGTGCCTGAGGCCATCAATCAACCTGTAAGAACACAGTTGACCTCAAGTGGTTGGATTATTTTTTTAGATTGTTGTTGAAAACTTAAGGCATGAGACCAATATTAGCACGAAGCATATCTGCAGTGCCTTTTATAAGGTTGGGGGAATGAAGTGATTGGAGGGGGGAGAGGGAAGGGAGGAGGGGAAGGACAATAGGGCTAAGCAGTTAGTTGTATATATATAAAGGCTGACTGAATGGTCAAATCCATTGAACCTTTATTGAATCTCATGGTACTGACAAGCTACTTCAGGTTCATTGAGGGTGGTAGAAAGCCAGGCTATATCTGTTATTGTTATAACAATGTTTGTCTCAACCCCCACACCAACCGCCACCTTCCCCCTTCTCCAAACCTCCCCCTACCCCCACCAAAACCCCAACCCCCCCCCCCCCCCCCCCCCCCTCCCCTCCCTACCCCACATGCACACACTCAAATAACGAGTGGTTCTCTCTTTCTCTCACATACACTGGTTGTAATCTTATGACTGCATTTTGATTAGCTACTAATAATGAGAATTTTTGTATAATGTTTTTGTTCATGTGTTACTCATGAAGGACAAGGATAGCTTGACTCCACTACACTGGGCAGTCATGAGTGATCAGCCTTCCCATGTGAAGATGCTCCTCAACACTGGTAAGGTGAACATCAGCATGCAGGACAGTGAAGGAAGAGCTGCTCTCAACTATGCAGTGCTGAATTTCTCTCCATCTTGCATAAGAGTAAGAAAAACAAACATTAATTAATATAGATATAAATTTTGTTTGTTTCTGCTTCAGGCAATATTGGATCATACAGAAGGGGCAGTGGGTGTGGTTGACATGAAAGGAAGGACAGCTTTGCACTATGCCTGTGCCGAAGGCTCTGCCGACTGTGTGAGGACGCTCCTTAGTTATAAAAGGTAATTGAAAAATACAAATACTTGTTAGCACAAGATTGAATTGATAATAATATTTTGCAACGTTTATTCAATTGCTGCATCTTGTTAATTTCTGATTTGTATTCCAGCTGTAATCTCCATGCCACAGACCACAATGGGACCACTCCCCTTCACTGGGCCGCTGCTGCTGACCAGGTGGGACTGGTTCAAGTATTACTCCGGTAATAAAAAAATGTTTTTTGACCTGTTGTTAAAACCTAGCCACGAATAAGATTTCAACTCAATGCTCCATTTTAGTTCTTACTACTACTATATCTTAGACCACATGTTTCCATTTAAGCAAATCATGTTTCCATTGAAGTTAATGATGCTTCCATTTTGACTCTGTGTTTATAGGCGTGGTGCAGACCGGGGACAACGAGATCATAATGACAACACTCCATTGGACTATGCCCAGCAGAGAGAGCACATGGACTGTGTGAAGATCCTCCAATCCTATGGCCTTCGCCGGCCAGGGTCAGCCATGTCTCTGGCCTCTCATGCCTCAATCAATGCTGCCATAGATGCACCCACATTGGACGAGCATGGGCATGTCGTATTTAAGACAGTTGGCAGGCGATTTTCTTTCTCTCGTAGAGGGTCTTTGGCATCATTAAATCGCCTACCTGCCGACGGTCAGGCTCGCGGAGAGAGCAGTGGCAATCAATCAGTCGAGAATGCCGTGGGTGGTACAGAAGAGGAAGGGACAGACGGTGCAGAAGTGCAGACTCAGGTACAGTCTGGGACACAAGATAGGGAGTCTGGAATTGTACAAGCTGGTACAGTGTCTTCAGTGAGTCACGAGGCACTGGTCAGGAGGGAAGAAGTCAGTCACACTGAGAATGATGATCAGGTCTGTATCCTGTAGTAGAACTAAGCATTAGTTGAATTTCAGATAGTTTTGTTGTATCTAGTGTCTATCTACAAACATGAAGATCATAAAAAATATTTTATACCATGGGAGCATTTAGCTAAGCATTTTTTAATACATAAGACTGCAAAATAAAACAATTAGTATATTGAAAGTCGTCAAGAAAAATTGAGTGAAATAGTTTAAGTGGCTGACACTTCAAACCATTTGAAGACTGGAAATAACTATATAGTTAGTTAGTGTATGAAATGTCCCAAGAACACAGATAGTATAATATTCAAAGTGCTAATTTGGAGGAGGCTTTATTTAGGATATTTTGTGTGTCTAGATAGGTAGTGTACTTGTGACTGAAGTTCATTCTAAGTAGCTAGTGTATTGCGGTGAAATGTAGCTTGCCATTTTAAATTGCCTTTGTGTATACATGATTTACAGAATGGGAGTGCCTGCAAGAGATGGCTTGACATTTTGCTATGTGGATGCTGCAAGCGACACAACAGAGTTTCTCCTCTGTAATAGATGCTATCATAAATTCATTATGGAATCATGACTTTCTAAAACAATTACAATTGACACATTTCTGTGGCAAATTCATTCCTCTTTGTGCACATAATTTTTAGAAAATTAAAAAATATAAACTCTCAATTGGCTTCACCTCAACCGACTATTGTACACACACATTCAAACCATCTTCATTATAATATAAAATAATTAATAGGAACTCAATCATAAAATTAAATAGCTATCATTTCATGTTCAGATCTAATCCTTTCAAAATATACATTTCACAATTTCTTTCTCAGTCTTCTATTGGATGTATTCTCTCTTTGCTCTTTAATACACAGTACATAATTTAACGATCTATTATAGCTTATACAAGTACTTGGCTACCATGATGTAATAGAGCTATAGTGACTGTTGTAATAGTTAAGGGATCATCAATTAAACCACTAACTCAGTGTAGTTACTCAGTTACTCTGGTCTTCTATACAAATATAGAGAGCCATAGCAGGGAATTGCTACTTCTTTACAATTCATGTCCTTATTGGCTGAGCTTATGTCAGCAGCAAGTAGCGGGGCTGAAACACTCCACGAAGAAGGTCTTCATGTCTAGGACATTTTTAAAACTATTTGTATGTCTTCTAGCATCCCTGAGGGTAAGTACTAATCTAAGTAGCTTAACATGATGTAGATATATCTTGTTTAAACAACACAGGCATGTAACTGCTTTGCATCACTCTATATTTCCATCACAAGATACACTGCATTCAGAGAATGTCATGAGGACTGCATGCATGAGCTGACATTCTGCCTTCAGCCTCATCCATTGGCCAATGAAAATGAAAGATGTGCCTTTGGAGTGAGAAGGTTCAATATGTCTGGTCGTGATGTACTTTTCAAGCCAAGAGGAAGTGTCATTGGAACTGGGGATTCTGGGGATGTCCTAAACCCCATCATTTTCAAATCTAACACAGTAAGTTAGGTATTTGCAAACTTAAGCATAGAAAATACATAGGCATAGCCAATTAACCAGAACAAAAAAATTATATATTATATATAATATATATAATATATATAATATATACATAATACTAACAAATAACTATATCGATGAAATAAATCGTAGCTAGAAAAACAATTTTGGTGCCAAGTTTAGAAAAAAATATGTAGTAGTAGACTATACAAGAACTGCCTAGCCATGACTGCAGTATAGATATTTGTTTTAATAAGCAAAGTAACAGTCCAGGTTTCATTGATTGCAAAGTTATTGTGTGTAAGAAGGGGTCAGTAACAGTGATTGTCTATATTGTAAAATAGAGATCTTTCATCATGACTGTCTGGTTTAAAATTTTCCCTTTTTTGTTGTAGACTAATCTTTACCTCTCGCTGTCAATTAAGAATACAATGAATAACAATATCGTCAATTTTTTTGGTTTTGTGAAGAGTGAAGACCTCAATATCACTACTTTCACTGCTGCAACAGCTCCTTTAGTTGCTGTATTCTTGCAGTATACACTTATTTGTGATCGGATGTACTACGGGTCAGACTGTTCAAGATATTGTGAGGATACTGATGACGAGACGGGTCACTTCACCTGTGACGGAGAGGGTAATCCAGTGTGTCTTCCAGGATACAACCACAGCTCTACCAATGACAGCAGATGCACTCAATGTATTGAGAACTGTACTGCTATTGCTACAACTGCTACTACTACTATTATGACTTCTGCTGCTGCTGCTACTACAGGTGCTATCACTACTACTACTACTACTACTACTACTACTACTACTACTAATACTAGTAGCAGTAGTAGTAGTACTCTTTCTCCTCCTCCTCCAACAATGTCTACTTTTCCTCCTCTAACTGTTAATTCTTCTACTAGGTGTAATGTGCACGTGTGTGGTATGTGTTTCCTAAAGTTGGCAACTTGCTATAATGTGTTGTAAACATCAACCTTCCTAAATTATGTAAAATTATGAGATTATACGAATTTTTGGTGCTAGACCGTGCAGCCGTTTCAGCCGTTGAAGTCGGCGTGGGTTCGGCAGTGGCTGTCTTATTCATTCTTGCTGGCTGTGTGGGTGGAGTCATTGGAGCCGTTCTCTTGTTTGTATATCGCCCCTGGAGCAATAACTTGAAAGTTCCAGCTGCTAGAACTCAGAGTACGTCCAGTGGGTCAGTTATAGTAGCATTTTCCAGGCTCTTTTAATTAGTCTAGGCAGCTTTATAGCTTATACTAACAATTGCCAATGTATAAAATGTTCTTTTATTCTGCAAGCATTGTAAATATGAAGGCAGTTTTTTATTTTATTAAAGTCGGTAATCCAAGAAGCTAGATAGAAATAAAAGTATATAGACGACAATTTAAGAGCTAAGATAACACAACTTCCTTTGATACATGTATGTCAATACAGTGTGCTGTATAGAAGTAAGTGAATCTGTAGTTTTTTGGTCATGCTATCTTCTGTCACTCTCCTATATCCCTCTATAATGACAAGAACAAGCTATATTCCAATCTCAACTTTTAACTAGGGCATTTTGGCGAGGACTTTTAATTATCTGATCACATTGAAATAAGAAAAATAGTTTCTTTGGCTCTTAGTAATACCCTACCTCCAACCTAGCATGAATCTATATATTGTACGGGTAACTGGCTGGAGTCAAGTGTTTGGAAATATTTTCTTGTGTACAGAATCACTCAATAATCCTATTTATGGTGAGAACAGTTTAATCAGGACATTCAGCAAAAACTTCAAGAGGAATCAAAATGCAGCTGCTGCTGTCGTCACTTCTGATGGACCAGCGGATAATTCATTAAGGCGTACAGACAGAAGCCTGGATGAAAGTAACCCTCTCTATGCTTTAGAGAGTGGGAAAAGTAACCGAGTTGGTATAGACGGAGCTAGTGTGAAATTAGATACTTCATATGACAACTCGAGTTATAGTCTAGCCAGAGTTGATCCTTACCACACAATGGATGTGTCTTCTATCGACCCCTATGGAAGTGTTCCTGACGAGTCACCAATGCAAAAAACAGCTGCTTCAGGAGCTGCCACGGATGGTTGTGTCCGCCAGAACATGCCCCAATTCGATGACAGTACCTATGAAATAATCACCAGTATTCCTGACTGTAGCTGACATTCCTCCAGGAAGATATGTAGCACCATTGTTATTTAATTGTTTTTGTAACAGTCCATTATTATTCTAGTATTACACTTCTTTCTTGATCAATTCTCGTCAGATTTCTTGTTGTACTAATTTGTGACAGCCTCTGCAACCAACACACTCAGACATGTGTTCCGGTAGCCAACATACTGGTCACTATCTGTAGCTAGCTAGTGAAACATGGTCTTGATAATGGATTACTTTACAAATACTAAAACTACTATATTTTCACTTCAAAAATTGCAGAACTAAATTAGCATGTTTAATTTAAAGAATGTGGTTTATTTTCAGAGCTACAGTCAAGAATTTTTGTAAAAGAATAAAATAAAATTAAAATAAAAAGTAAAATATAGCAGAGTATATTTTGTACTTTTTGTGGTAATACATGCTATAATTTTTTTAGATCAAGTCTAAGGATCTATTTCGGCATTAAGCATATGATAATAATTGCTTTTAAGTTATTGCCTGATTAGCTACCCCTGTAGTAATCAATGTAATCAATAGATAGCTATCATATGGAGTTAGCGAGACTCATTTTCCAATATTTATGTCTACAAATTGGACGAAAATATAAGATATTGAATATGGCATTATGCTATACTTGCTGTGTTAAAAACTTAAAACAAAAATAATTTAAGCTAATTAGATAGCTAGCTAGTTACCACTTGTGAAATGTGCGTAACTATAAATTATTATAAAACAACTGAAAGTACTCCCAGAGATTAATAATAGGTTATGTCCAAATCAATTGCAGCTGTGACAGTGAATACAGCTAAAGTTTGTAATTAGTTCATCACACCACTACTAGGTTACTCTGCTTGTCTAAGTTTGCAACAGCCACCTCTCTTGCATAACAGAAACTATCAGCCTGCATAATATAAAACACCCTCATCTTCCTTTAGCTCAATTCCACATTATTTACACTAGCTAGGCTAGTGTTGGTGCCAATTAATGCACGCTAGAATACTATCAAAGACATATATGGCCCTTGCAATGTCTACACAGTATTCGCTACTATGGTTGTCTTTATTTGGGTTTTTTATTGTACACAGCTTGCTCCATTACTGTACGGGTAGTCTATCTAGCTAGCTTGTGGCTATACTCATGAGGCTTAGCCATCCCAAACCAAAATGAAGTCCTTGAAAAAATGGATAATAGTAATACTGAGTGTTCAAGCCCTTTGGTATTGGAGAGTAAGTTCTGTTGAAATGTGTTTTGCTCACAAATTCATATTTTTTCTAACATGTTGCTGAAGGCTTGTCAGTCCAGAGTGTCAGTTGAACTCTGGTTGAGAGAATTAGACTACCAGGGCACCTGCAGCAGTTGCACTGTGACCTTCTGTCTTCAAGAAAGAGACCAGGATGGTGATGGCTGCCCAATTGGAATGATAAGCTTTATTGGGGTTAGAGAGGGCACATTTGATGATGGATCAGTGATAGGCACTAAGAACTCCTCAAATGTCTCAAATCCATTAATGTTTTTCATCGATCGAGTAAGACCACCAATCAATTCACTTGTGTATCCTCTATGAAGCTCAGATTAACTTACAAAATAGCTAGTAACAGTGAGGTAAAAACGAGTGAGAAAAATATTATGTATGCCTTCCTCAACTGGTAGTGACTGGACTGTAATAACGCAGCTAACTGTTTGAGCAGCAATGAATTATTTACAGGAGTTTTATAATTATTATTTTTATCAATGTAGGTAAGATTTGATATTCGAGTAATAGTGAGTTCGGAAAGCACTGATATTTTTATGCGTACAAGAAGAGTCGATGTGGAAGGACACCTAAATTCTATGAGAGGAGTTTCAACAACACGTAATGATCCAGTTACAATAGAATACAGATACCTGGTGCGTTGTGATCAGATGTACTACGGGTCAGCCTGTTCAAGATATTGTGAGGATACTGATGATGCGACGGGTCACTTTACCTGTGACGGAGATGGTAATCCAGTGTGTCTTCCAGGATACAACCACAGCTCTACCAATGACAACAGATGCACTCAATGTATTGAGAATTGTACTGCTACTATTACGACTTCTACTGAAGAAATTATTTTAACTGAAGGCAAGAATACCTCAGCTAGCATGCCAACTTTTTATCCATTAATTTAAAATTGCTTATTTGAGTAATAGGTACTATTACTGCTGATTAATGGTAGCCTCAGCACAGATCTAAATTTTGTAACTTTCATTCAATTAGAAAGAGTAGAAGTAATACATTATAATAGAGGTGATTCTAATAGAGGTGAATTTAATTGAAAAAGACTACTTCGGGTTGTTAAATAAAAATGGGTGCATAATAGCAAGTAGTGACCTAAAAACTGGGGCTGAGCACCAATTAGCAGTAGACGGTATGCATGGAGTGCTTAGTGCTAAAAACTGGGAAGAAAACAGGCGCTTTAACAACCCGTGTCTACAGTAGACCATGTATATATATATATATATTATATATAAGCATAACTCAATATATAAATAAAGACCTATGTTTATGCTTCATGTGAACATTCATGTTAATACTAGCCAGATAAGATGGCTAGTATTACTTTAGAAGGAGTCTCTGAACATCATTAGTCTAATACATTGACTCCTCTCTATTTAGTTGTGAATTGCTCTTTGACAGCTTTTTTCCAATTTGCTTCGAAAATTGTGCATACAACCATTGGTAACTGTCACCAAAGATCTATTAATTAGTGTGTAATGAGAATGTATGCACAATTGTATATGTTGCAGATGTAGATTCATCTAATAATGCCATCCAAGACACGGCCAGTCCTGATGAGGCAACATGTAAGTTTTATACAGTATGTACTAGCAATTATTCAAACTGTTTTTTATTTTAATCTTCACTGTATGCAGTGGCATAGGGAAGGGGCGGGGGGCTCCAGCCCCCCCCCCCCCTAATTTCGGGGCACAATTTAACGAGGTGATTCCTCACATGAATGCTTTTAAACCACAAAACACATGCCCTTAAAGCCAACCCCACCCCTCCCCCCCCCCCCCTCCCCTCCCCCTCCCCATACCGAAACATCTTCCTACACCACTGGTATGGATATAAAAAAAAAACCAATTCTACTTCCATGTCAGAAAGCTATGTAGCCATGTTTATGAAGATGAGCAAACCTTGTGCACATAAACTGAATATTTTGTGCCCAGACAAAGTTAGCATGGCAGTAAGTATGGAAAGATGTGCCTAACTAATACAGCAGCACCACATGAAAGTTACTCACTGTTGTTCTACTACACTAGATACAAATTTATTTGTTTTCCCCATACATATTTACTCTCTGCTGTTCTTGTGGGAGACTAACTTTAAAGCTTTCCATTCATTGCATCTTCATATCTAACAGCCTTCCTGAATTTGTACTACAAAACTGCTCCTGTGGGTTTACTTTGAAGTCTCAAGACAATGCTAGCTAAGACGAAGTTTCAGAATACTAATTTATCACTACATAGCCTGAATGTCAGTGTAACAAAGGAACACTTGTTTGTTTGTGTTTGCTTGTTTTTAGCTAATTGCTTTATCTGTTGGCAAAACAGAATCCAACTTGTCAAAATTTTCCAAAGATATAACTCTGGTATGACTATTTTATATATATTTATCTTTTTAAACAGCTTTGCCAAGTGGTGCAACAGCCGCCATAGTTATTTGTGTCCTCTTTGTTCTCACTGTGGTTGTGGTTGGAGGAATAGCTGCCTTGTTGCTGGCTATGTATAGGCCTTGGGCGGCTGATTCTAAAGTCAATGAAGCCAGATCAAGAAGCACCTCCAGTAAGTATAACTTCCATCTTGACAGTCGTGGGTTCTGATAAGGAAGAGACATATTATATAACTTTACATAAATATCTCCCCATATTGTTCATTGGCTCTTGCAATAAGTTTATATATGTACAAATGTATATAATGTATATAATTATATATATAATATTATATTATATACATTATATACATATGTACATACAATATATACTTATTGCAAGAGCCAGCGTACATTATGGGGAGATATTTTACAAGGATGTGAAGTATTCTCATGAGCCGAAGGCAAGTGAAAATACAAGCATGAGAGTGAAATGTCATTCCCATATTGTGTCACGAGTGAAATAAATCATTTATTATATATTAGATATTTTTCCAAGATAGAAAATGTTCAGTGGTAACTCCGCCATATTTCTAAAATTCACAAAACTACACATGAGCACGTCGGAGCATTCAATATGGGAACATATTGAACGCTCACATGATGTGGAATATTGAAGAATTAATGTATAATAAATACTTGTACCATAATTATGTTTAAACCGTCCAATCAGACTGCTCAATTTGTGGTGAATATTTTCCATACCACCTCTGAATAAGTGAACAGTCTAATCAAAAATAGTTTTTGTGCACTTCCTATAGCCTAGAGCCATGGTACAAGTCGATTGCACCCCTCCATGTTTGGTCAGTACAGGATTTACACTCTCCTGCAGCCTCCGGCCTCGGTTGTATAAATCCTGTACTAACTTCCACGTCATGGTGTCACCTATACATATAATTATACTGGTCATATACACACAATATAATAATGCAAAAGGGTGGAAAGTTTTATTAAATTTTTAAAATCATCTTGTCATGCAGAAGCTCTGAATAACCCCATCTATGAAGACGAAACATTCACCTATGGCCGAAACACATCCAGAAGTGGTACAAACATAACTTCAGATGGGGCAGCAGACCTTAGGGACAAACCTTTCAATGAGTCCAACAGACTTGAAGAGAGCAGCCCTCTCTATGCATCAGAAACTATGATGATGGGAGAGAGCCAAATGGAGAGAAGTGTGTTTGTGGACAACAAGTCTCTAGTGGGAGTTCTCGACCTGCAACCCACAGCATCCAACCCACCCCAACCTCAGCCAAATGTTGCGGTCGATGCAAAGAGAGGAATCGCTTCTTATAACGTAGGGGCCCAGCAGGAATAGTAGAGCTCCTCCAATGAACCCCAGAATGTAGTATTTATTATATCATCACTACCGCCTTGAAACTAAGCATGCAGTATCGTTTTGTTTGCTTTTTAAAAAAAATGTATTTTCTGTGGTTTTATTTCTACTTCCTGTTTATTTTTGTCCATGATTAATTGAACTTCTAAAAATAAAGTTAATTTAAAGCCGAGAAATTGTAGTCGTCGTCTTACTAGCACTTATGTCTTACTATTAGAAGTCATGATTTGGAAGCGCCTACTTCTCTTTCTCTGCGTCGTAATTGTAAGTGTGGTTCCAAAGTAGCCCTTACGGAGGTAGGTACGTAGCTAACTTATGGAGTGCTAGAAACGCCTACCGAGGTTAGTTTATTTTCTTCAATGTGTGGATTAGGTAAGAAGGGTACGGTGTGACTACGAGCTACAGGTCCGCCTGGAGCACTACAGCAATCCCAGACACCGTCAAGCTGATGGAGAACTGTGTTGTGACACAGAACAAGACTGCTCTTGCTCGAACAGGTTCACTATTTGCATCCACCCAAAGAACACAGCACTGCTCAGTATTGGTTCCATTATTTGGGGGAGTAAGCATGTCTGCCCAGTGGGATGGGACAGTTATGTGACCGCCATCATTGGAGAAGGTGAAGATGACAAAGATAACATTTCCTTCAGGGATAAATCTTTGATCGACCCTTTGAAGGGCATCAGCAACCCTGTAAAGATCTCCAGCCAAGGAGACTGGCCAGTGAGTAGTGTATGCCATTATTGTATAATATTTGGGTGTATGTGTGTGTGAGGGCATTGTGTGGTTATGTGTGTGTGCATGTGTGAGAATTTTCGTGATTGGTAGGCATGCCATTAATGGACGTGGTTTCTGAGTGGGCTAGTTTACAGCCACAAATAATGTGAAATATTTCAATTTGATCATTGGAGCTGATAATATATTATTGCTCTCATTCACTCGTAAAAGACACGCCTGGCCGATAAGGGTACACGTGTGACTAAGTTGTGGCAGGTGCATTATAACAAGTTTTATTGAGTATTATGCAATCACTGGCGTCTGGCTAGCATTTGCGGTAAAACGCACGAGGGATTTGAAGTTTGTAGACAGAAAATGTGATTGAGAATTATAACATGTCAGTCTGCTGTGGCACTTATGGAGCTAGTTCATCTGTCAGTGTGAGATCAATCTCTGTGTAATATTGGTGGTTGTGTTTAGCCATGGAATGGGAAATTTAATTAAAATCAATTAGTCCTAAATTAGTCATTAATAAATCCAACTTATTATAGGGTAAAATACCAGGTATAAACTTCTGATATTGGACTTAGTGTGCGATACATGTGTATATACGTGTATGTATATGTATATATGAGATACGAGTATATGTGTTAGTAAGTCCACTTGTTTGTTTATAGGTGATATTGTGAGTTGATACTCTGTAAATCCCTCAGCAGCACATCTTGCACCATAAGACTAAGCAGCGTTATCTTCCTGGTACTCTTAGTTGTTTTAGTTTACCATAAAAGAAGTATATTAACAGCAAAAAAGCAACCTGTGTTTGTGTCAAACCGTTTTAGGTGTTTCTTCAATTATAACTTTTTCTTTGTATGAACTTCTAAAGATCTGTTTATTTTTTTATTATCATTAGGGAAGTTTTCAACTTATCTTTGAGGTCAAGAACAGGGTAGATATATTTGAAGAGCCACTGGTGGATTTGCTAGTGATGAAGTGGGACATTGTAGGAGGAGACAAGAAGGACTACGAATCGAAGACTCTGGAAGGAGTAAATCATCTCTCCCACATTATCATGTCTGCCAGAATATTCTGTACCAATGACACTCATGGCGACTATTGCAACCAAACTATTGCAGGTACGTGTTTTGGGAGAGGAAAGCCTCTTCATGTCTCTCTATATGTCGCTAATCTTGTGATTACCAAACACTTACTAGAGCATGTGTAAACCCTCCGTAACTAAGTGCCTGTTCTGTTTGGTAAACAAGACTTTTGATGCCCTTTTAATAGTTGCTATCGTCGTGTGCTTTTGAATTTCATAGCATTCGGTACGTATTGATATTCACTTTGAAGTAATGTATAAATTCCTTTGTAATTGTAAATTTAAATAATGCATAATTTACTCAGAGTCTTTGAGGCAACAAGTTTTGAGCTACATTATAAGTCTATGTTGTTATCTAGTCTGATTCTTCTTTTGCTCTCCAACTCCAAGCCCGTCTCTCTTGTCTGTGATGTCCATATTTGAGCAGTGTGTGTATTGACTGTGTATGAGCACATATTAGGAAATGCAGACACACCACGTGTGATGGACATATTGAAGTCTCTGTTGCTTCGTTTTAACACCAACTTCCATGGCAAAGTGGAAGGCAGCTAGATGGCGAGCTTCTCTGTTTGGACACTGGCCAGTGCATTGTGAGTGGCTGGCTTTTCAGATCTTTCATGGATGCAAGATTCAAGCCATGGCAACTAGTAAAATTTATATCCCTTAGCAATTATATTCATGCTTCTTGCATGCTTTATTTGAATCAAGCAAACATATAGAAATATATTTCACGTACTGCGTGTACAGCTTAACTAGCATAGCCTTAAGGCAGTACAGAGAGAGGTGTGGCCACCCAGGATGTGGTTGAAGTGAAGCAGGTGGACCATGGGCTTCTCGTTGACTCGCAACTTATTGGGTATATCTATTAATGTTTATTGTGCAACCAGATTGTGTGTGCCCTGACCATTAAAAGCACGCGACCGTTTGTTCTGAAACAGATAAAATCTACTGACAAGTAACTATGGCTACTTCTTATCTTGCCCACACACTGCTATATTATATATATATATATATATATATATATATATATATTCTTAGATCTAAAAATAAAGTTTGGGAGATATTGAAAGCTATTCATTGTATATACTCGCTAAAGAGTATTTATTAAATCATTTTTTCCCCAAACTTGTGATCTCCATTGGGAAGAAATAAATTGCTAGCATCAGCTGCACTTCAATCTGTATCCCTCCTATTACCAAGTAATGACAAGTTTTCTTCAGAGGGTTTCATTAAATGAAAACTAAAAAAAAAGGACTATAATGTTTTGCCTTATCTTGTTTTGAAAGGTGATACTATTCACACAAGTTATAATTAAGATGTACTACTCTGCTGTGTCCAAGTGTTATTCATTTTATAATGTGAGTATGAATAGCCTTAATGAGGAAAACAAAGTTCAATTAAGAATTCAAGATTATTTATTTGGGAGTCAAGGATGAAAACATTTTGAATGTTTACATTATTTCCCGAAGAGTGAGCACCGGTGTTGGGACTCGGCAAGTTAATGATTGTTATCTTTTAACGGAATTTGTGTGATGCAATTATCATGCCTTACTCTGCTCAGTGTATATAATTTCTTGATGTTCTGAATAAACAAAACTAAGAAAGCTTTGGCAAAGTATGAGATGGAGGGTGGAGGTCTGTTTACAGATCAGTTGCTTCACAAGCTCTGCTCCCAAAGTTTGTGTCAGGAATGGTGACTATATACGTCAGTAGAGAAATGGTCTTTGTGATGAGACTCACACAATGTATGTCAGATGGTTTGGAGGACACCTAAAACATCGGTGCATTTTTCAAAGCAGGGTATTTTTTAGAACCAAACTTGAGAGGTAAAGGGGTCAAATCAACATTTTTGAAATTTTAGGGGGGATTTCCATGAAATAGATGAAAATATTGTGGCAAATGTCACCGTGAAAGTCATAATAGATTTCAGGGGGGAGGGGAAAATGGAGCAAAATGCTTCCTTAAAAATCCCTGACTTAGTGGGGTACTATATCCAAAGTGTAAATAATCACAATCACATTTGTTTATTAGAACTTGTCATGTTTTGAACTAACCACACGCCAACTATCAGTGAACAGCTTGTGTTTACACAAATTCAATTTGTCATTCACTTATTTCAACTTTGATTACACTATTAGATGATGAAAAGAAGAATTTAAAGGAGAGTTTAAATCCACAAGTCCAAGAAAATGACTATGGCAACAAGACCTTGGAAAAAGACTTAGAGGAATTACACATAGGTAAGGTGACAGCTGAGATGGCATGTACAGTGCTTGGCTGTCTGAAGTTTGTACCAATTCTCATTTATGTCATTACTTCCGCATGTAATCATTTGTGTGTGACTTCATAGATAGCGGACACAAATCACTGGTGATCAGCCTGTCTGTCATGGGGGCCATCTTTGGAGTGCTCATACTGGTATCTTTGTCCAGCTTCATCTCATACATCTCTTGTTGTTTAAAAAAGAACAGGGAAACAGAGAATGAAGGAAGTGGTACTGGTGAAAAGGAGCCATTTTTAAAAAGCTCTCAAGGTAATAAAAACGGTGCTAGCTTAACTCTGAGAGAAGTCAATGTTCTAACAGTATTTAAGCATTCTTACTTGAGAACCTCATCTTAGAGAAGTCAATGTTTTCTTGTAGTATGTGAGTATTGTTACTTCAGATGAAGGAATACAACGTGCTCAATTGTTTGCATACTATAGAGATAGTATGCATATTGGACCAATAGCTACACCAGCAAGAATTCTTAAATCATAACCTTATCTAAAAGTAGTCAATATTTTCTAGCCATATTTAAGCATTTCTATTTCAGAACACTGGCAGTAAGCCAGGTATATTTTCCTATAGTATTTCCTTCTGCTTCTGCTGGTTTTGATTGATTGATTGATTGAGTGATTGATTGATTGATTAATTGATTTTTAAAATAATTTTACATTTATTTTTTTATTTTATCCACATTGAGATGATGTGAATATTTCCTTTTCAAAACCAAAGCTAACATTTAACTGCAATTGTTTATGATATAGGAATTACTTTTTAACACTCTCATAACATGTTTAAACTGACAATATTAATGACCATATGAAGTATGGCAGGTAAGCTCAAGTAGGAAAGTAGCAACAAAACAGCTTCATATTTACACAGGCTAGCTTCTTCAAATAGGCTGGTAGCAAAAGTTGTTGTGTAACTTTAATTCTCAGCACTATATACTGACAGAACCAATATAAGATGGTAACTGGACAGACGAACAGAGGCTTCTGCAGCCCATACTGTGCTTGCATTCTGATAGGTTTAATTGGTATTGTTGTACTCAGTTTTTGACAGGTCCATTGTAGTTCAAAATGAGATGGAATCAATTTGCTATAATTATTAAGTTTCAACCTTTAGCATGACTAGCATCATAGGATTTACCATGTCAAAATGGAAACTCAATCACATAGATGACAATAATAACAATAATTATTGGCGAGCAAGTGGATGAGACACTTACAGGGGTTGCACAATTGAGATTCCGTGGTGTTTACTTTTTGCTTATTTATATGGTACATGTGACCCCTTTTTTCGCCCACACCACTAATTATGTAAGTTGGTAAAGGGTGTTGATAAAATAGCAAAGTAATGAACCTGTCCCGACCACTATTGAACCTGTCAACCATGAGTTGCTGGCCTTGAATATAGGCAGACCTAAGCGCCTGAACTTTGTAAGGGCTTAGTGGACCCAACAGCACTAGCTATTTTCTCTTGGTCATAAGTAGTTAAATGGGCAGGTCAAGTTAAAACATTTCAATTTCAACAACTATAAAAATGTGACCGTCTATGGGAAAATCGGGCACAACGCGGCATGCGTAGACGTCGCAAAAAGATCGATTTAGTTCTTAAAATTGTATTAAATAAGCCTAACGAAGGGAACGGTTAGGTGATATATAGCGGGAATGGCTAAAGCTACGGCGATAAAACTTGGAGAGCTTAATATCTGCTTGGCCGAAGAGTGTGTAAGTGCAAAAAAAAATGTTTTCATCGGGGCCGCGTTGTGCCCGATTTTCCTGTAGACGGTCACAAATTATGCCTTGAGCAGTGGCTCATAGTTACTAGTTTTAAAGTTAGGCTAGCTCGCTCGCCATTTATGCTGAAGCACACCACTAGTTGTTACTATTATTGTTGTTATAATAGTAATAATAAAAAAATAAAAATAATAGTAGTGGTAGTAGTAGTAATAATGATGATGATGATAATAATAATAATAATAATAATAATGATAATTTTTTTCTCTATATTGATAGGATGTTGGTAATCCCCACAGTAGTGTTGCTATTAGCTATTGTTATTGCTGCTATTGTTGTGGTTGTTACTATTAATGAAAATAAATTCTGTAAGCAAGAGCACATATAAACACAATATCATAGCTAGTTTAACACAAATTGAAATCGAAAGTGTGCGTCTTGCTAGTTTTGCTCATTAATTTATCAACGCTCCTTATTTATCCCGACAGGTTCTGACTTTGAGCTTCCACGCTATCAGAGAGGCCCTTACCAGGGCACTGGATCTGATTCAGACGAGCCTAGCCACTCCTACCAAGATATTGACGGAGAAAGTGGCTCCGGGTTGTACACGGAAGTGCCCAAAAATCGAGTTCAGCATCGGGTGCTGAGTCAGATGGCTGAGTCAGCAAGGAGAGCCTCGCTCCAGCCGCCTGGTACAGGGATGTATAGTATCATCCGTAAAGGAGATTTCACCGTAAGCACTCCAGGAATGGATGACAACAACGAAGGAGAAGGAAGGAGGTTCTCTGCCCCTGCAGGCTACAGTATGATCACTAGGGAGTCTTTGACTGGTTACGGCAGTGAAGAATTGTCAGACGTGGAAGAAGTAGACGAAGTAGCAGAGCAGGAGGAGGAGAAGGAGGAGGAAGAAGTGGTGGTGAAATACAGAGCTACTGAACGGGAAGGGTCTTTGACTAGACAAACAGCAGAAGATGAAGAAGTAGAAAATGATGAAGTTGATGAGACAAGAGCTCTGTTGCAGCAACAGCCTGAGGAATCTGAGGATGCCAAAGCAGACAGTTACACAGATAGACCCAGGATGCCAACCCCGCCCACAGACTGAATGAATGAATGTAATATACAAAATTGAGCGCACACGTATTTTTTTTTGTACATGTGAATATTGAAGGTGATAATAATACCAATGAATTCATGGGAAGCAACATAACATAGGTCATAGGTGTAGGGAATGCTGGGGGTATGTGCCTCCCCCCCCCCCCCCCCCCCCCCCCCCCTCCCTGCCTCCAATAGTTTGAACCTTGTTTATAGTCACAATTACTTAGCCGTGCATTAATTTCGCACTATAACTGCATTTAGACAGAAGACGGAACAATTAGATATTTGTGTTGTCTGTGAATGATAAGAGTTCTTTAATTTGATATGTACTTATATCTAGCAGAAATATCTTTGCATGAGGGTACACTCCCTCATTGCAAGTCTATCATATTACTTGTCCTCTTGTGCCCCACCCCCAATTAGTCTTACACAGGGAATAGAATAGAGCGACATGTCCCCTCCCCCCAACCCCCAATAAATAATGAAGTAATGACTAAGCCTTCTTTCTCTTGGCTATACCAGAGTCAATAATAACATATCTGAATCACAAGCACTCAGGGAAACTTTATTCACTCCAGAGTTGAGACTGCTGGTGTACATAGAGCCACTTTGCTGTCATCAGGTGCGAGCTAGTCTGAGCCGAGTGAAAACTCTCCTGAGCCAGCCCACACAGATAGATGAAGACCAGTTCTCTCGTATTTATATCCTTCGTAGTGATTTATAGAAAACATCTCTTGCTGCCTTCAAAAAGCCAACTTTTGACGTGACAAGAAAGATTAAGGTTGTTTTTGTGGGCGAACCATGTGAAGATGATGGGGGGCCTCTGCAAGAGATGTTCACACTGCTGATGAATCACATAGCAAGATTTTCAGGTCTATTTGAAGGAAGGGACAGCCACATTGTGCCAGCACACAACTTGAGTCTGCTGAATGCTGGTGAATATATTCTTGCTGGAAAAATAATAGCCACATCCATAGTTCATGGCTGTCGAGCTCCACATTGATTCTCAAAGACATTCATTATATATGGCAAAGTTACTTCTAAACCCAACCCCATGGATATCCCAGACTATGAAATGCAGCAGAAAGTTCTGAAGGTGCTTTTTTAAATTTAATTTGGCACACTTATGCTAGTGGCATGGCTAATATTCATTCTTATTGTGTTTGTAGATTTCAAAGTGTGAGTCTGACAGAGATCTCAAGCTTCTTCTATCTTCAGAGCAATATGACTTTCTCTTAGAATGTGGTTCTTGCAAGCCTGTGTCTCAAATTACTATTGCAAATAATGTATACACTTTTTGGATATGCGGGTGCTAGGAGAGATTGGACAGTTTTCCGAAGGATTAAAAGAAACCCTTCAGTTTGACCACCTCAGTTATATAGTATTGTGTTTTGCTTTTAAATGCAGTCACTACCATATAATCACTAGTATTTATATTGTGACAATCCTAAAGTACAAAAACAAATTTTGGTGGGGGCCACGTTGTGCCCAATTTTCCTGTAGACGGTCACATACGGTATCAACACTAGTATTTATATAGTGACAATCCTAATTGTCCTGCTTTTATTTTTTATCAGAATTAGCTAGTGGGAAAATCTGACTCTGGTATAAAAGTAATGAAATTACTGATGCATGTGCAGGTGTACCTTGAAGAAATACTTCACTTATTTGTGATTAGTCAAAATCCCTTAACCTCACAGTATCTTCAGGATTTTCTTCATCCTGTGTACTCCTCCAATGGCAGTAATGATAAGGCAAAGGAGGATAAAGTTGTGTATAACTGGATAAACTACATTCAAGAAACAGCAGGTATTTTATTTCAAATGATGAGTTGCAGTTGTTCTGTCTCTCGAATTATATTTCATAAGATAGGATATTAATTTGGCTTGTAAGTGTGTGTCTATGTGTGTCATGACATGGCTTGCACAGCTGATTTCCCCCAATATTTCTAGTCTTATATCAATTGTAATGCAGTGCCAGTATTTATATAGTTGTATAACTGAACATGTAGATGGCAATGCAGGAGTCTCTCTCAGAGATATTTTGATATTTATTACTGGTACTGACCAACCCCCACCCTGTGGATTTTGTAAGATACCTAGGATGAAATTTGTCGAAGAAGAAAGATTCCCTGAAACCAGTACTTGCTCACCAAGCCTCACCATTTCAAGAAACAACACTGATTATCCTAAATTTCAAAATAGAATGGACTTTGCTATACTAAATGGCTATGGATTTGGCCAGATTTAACTGTCTGTTTTTTTTTTTTTGTAAACAAACATGCTGATCACTATTAGCTACTCTTGCTATTTCAATTTCAATTGATTAATATTCCTTTTCTTGATTGTTATCTTTTCTTTTTGTTTCAATTTTAACTATATAATTTCATGTATGAAATAAAAGTTTATTGAAAGCATTCTAAACAGTTACCAAGCAAATACAGGCCACACTCTGCAATGCATCTTGTGTATAATTCACGGCCAAAATCAGTTTCTGTTTCAATAGAGCTTTGAAAGTCACAAAGCTTAATATGCAAATTGGAACAAATATTAGAAGGAATTTCTGGGACACTGACACTTTCTATTTCTTCTGATGAAATGTTAAAAGCTGCTGGGTCCACTGTATCAAAATTATTATTATCTGTATTTGGTTGCACATTATGCCTTTCAAGCATACATATAACTGTTCTGGTGTTAAATTGTTTACACTGGATAGAGAGTGATGGTTCCAACTTGGAACGAATTCAGAAAGACAATGATTTATTTCCGGCAGAATGGCAAAGTGAACACACAATAGATCAATGTCATTCAATGGGTCCAATAAACCATCATTTTGTAGGCTATAAGAGATCTTGAAATATTTGAACCGCACATCTGAAAACATCACACCACATTCGCTCAATACACTCATTGTGAGTAGATGAGCCCGTAATAACACTATTTTGATCCATAGCATGATAGTATAACATATATTGCCAGATGCCAACATTTTCTCCCCCTTTATCACTTCTTACTCGATCTGGCAACCCATACAAATCAACAGCTTTAGCGAAATAATGTAGCGCAGTTTCAGCCTTATTATTGGCAGCACAAGACAAATACACTATTTTCCTTGAATACGACTAGTCTCCAACGAATGAACTTATGATGCGAGTCAACATGCCATACATAGTTGGTACTTGGAACACTGTATACTCTTCTTTTCAATGTTTTTCTTGCCCGTTCCACAACACCATCAGGATTAACTCAATGAATAGAAGCACGTAGGCAAAATCGAGGTACCCAGACACCTAAACTATGTAAATGACCAGCCATCATTACCTCGCCATCACAAGGATGTCCTTGTTTAATTCTTCTCACAAGGTTGTCCAGGTCATTATCAGTAATAGTTGCATACTTAGAAATATATCGATCATGTTCTTTCAACCGTCGATACAGAGTGGTTCTGCTAATTCCCAAAATATTCGCTACTTTTACAATGCATAACTTTAATGAAATCAAGAACTCAACATTGTCAAGATCAAAGCTTTCCCTAGGCCGTCCAATATGTTCAGTGGAACTATAGAGTGTACAAAAATAAACACCTCTGTCACTGTGGTTAGAGACAGCAAGCTCAGTCGAACCTCTCTTATCCGGACACCTTGGGACCAAGGGGTGTCCGTAACTAAGAATTGTCCGTAACTTAGAATGTATTATGAATTTTATGCATGACAAATTTTTAGGAAGTATACATTATGCTTATTATTGTACACTTGTCTGAAATATGATATATCTTTTGGTGGTTCAATGATTTTCACAACATTTAAGCTACTTAATCTCAGCATTTATCGATTTATGCATGCACACGCTATTGGCGTCCCTTACCGCATAAAATCATAAACTATTGAGCTAGTGCTGCCAGGATAATAGAGAACTTAGAAGGCTGGATAAGAGAGGTTTGATTGTATCTGAATTTACTGTACACAAATGCTTCAATTATACATGTTATTATCAAATGAAACTTTATAAGCTCAATAAAATTGAAGGTTCTAGATTTTAAGATGGTACAGAGGGTTCACTTGACACGGCTCAGAAGGAAAGAATATTAACTGCTGACAAAACTAAATTTCAGTAGGAATAATAAGAACTAGCATTCTTAAACTTTAAATAATGAAGCTAAACTAAAACAACTTGCCTTGAGCAAGGTTCCACCTCATTATCAGTTTGTGCCACTTCCTGGGTGCCCATAATAGTAGTAGCAACGACAACAGCTGTAGCTGTAGCAGTAGTCACTACAGCAGCCTGATAATCACTAGCACCATAAGCTGAAGAAGCCGACATTTCAACTGCCTCAAGGTTAACCTTTAACCTCAACTTGCCCCAAGATAGACATTATTGCTGACATTTTATAAATCGATGCTGACATTTATAAATCGATGCTGACATTTATAAATCAACGCTGACATTTATAAATCGACGCTGAAATTTATAAATCTACTCTGACATTATAAATCGACGCTGTCATTTATAAATCGACGCTGACATTATTTATAAATCGAAAGCTGACATTTATAGCTAAATCTACTGACATTTTATAAATCGACGCCGCCATTTATAAATCGAGGCTGACGTTTATAAATCGAAGCTGACATTTATAAATCGATGCTGGCATATATAAATCGAAGCTAATCGAGGCTGACATTTATAAATCAAAGCTGTCATATAATTATATCTATACTTTTTGTAACAGACGGCACCCCTGGCGGGCCAGACCCTTTACCTTCTTTTTTATGGGCGGGGGAAGGGAAAGGGTCTTGAGTCACTAGCATCAACGACTTGTTCGAGCCACCCTGCTAGTGACTCCAGACCCTTTCCCTTCCCCCGCCTGCCCTTAGAACCTACTATTAATTTGTGACTTAATGAAGTTATTCTTATAATGTATGGTAAAGGGTAGAACCCACTTAATTTGTGACTTAGTGAAGTTATTATGGTAAAGTGTAGTTAAAATGTATACACCTCCACCTTACCGCCCTCGCCGCCTCGCATTCGTAAACTGTTGTGTAGTAACTACCCTTACTTTACACTTCCGGCCACTTAATTAGGCCCTAAAGCCTATAGATAGTTTAGAAGAGATCAGGGGTAGCCATTCGCAAGTTTTATTAGTGACTAGTGACTCTAACGATGCTCTTACGCTTCTCCCTTCAAGTGGTGGTTTCGTTTTACCTTGTAGACGTAAGTTGCTATAGCTGATGGTGGGCGTAGCTAACTGCAAGTTGTGGGGACTTAGGAAGAGTTGTTGGTGTTAGTTTGGTATTATTCATCAGTTTTGCGATTTTTTATGCACGTTAATGGAAGAACTTTATCCACCTTTATTTGAAATTTTTTTTAATCAGCCAATTAGGATAGTAGCTATCAGCATTGGGAAAAATGTCTGTATATATAAGTATATACATTGTCTGTCACAAGTCTCACTGTCTGCAGGTTTTTTTTTAGGGGGGGGCAGGGGGGGGCATTCGCCCCCCCTAGAGGATTTTGTGCCCCCCCTTGAGCATTTGAAATGAAATTTCATTATTCTAAATAGACCTGTGTGACTATGTACTGCATTTTTTTAAATTATTATATCCATTAGTCTAATTATTAGGCAACAAACAATTTTATTTAAGCAAAATATAAGTGTATTTATACAGCAATACGTTTATACAGCAATACATTTATACAGCAATACGTCTAGTCTTTCTGTTCCAAATATCGATTACACTTTCTACAATGTCATCTGGAAGTTCTTCAGGCATTTCTATTGCTATTCTCATCAGGTGAGCTAGATTTTGTTCTCCAAGACGACTCCTTAGCCTTGTTTTGATCATCTTCATTTGGGAGAAGCTTCGTTCCACAGATGCTGTCCCAACAGGAATCGAAAGGCACACCTTGGCAAGGTCACTGAGATGGGGAAACATCTGTACAAGCATGCTGTTGGTAGCTAATTCCATCAGCAATTTCGTATTGTCTTCCTTAGGCCGAGTAGTGATGTATCTCCTGAATGTCACCCACTCTGTGCGAATGTCAGAGGAAACTAAAGCTGGCACGGTAAATTCCTCTCCCTCTACTGACTTGGCTGCAAGTTCCTTGCCGTAGTGGTCCTCAAGAACACCAAGGAATTCATCCCCATATGACGACAGATCAGGAGAGTCTTTTTGTGGTAGCTTTGAAGAGTCAAAGATACTAAATGATGCTACAATATCTTGGGAAGAAAATCTCCTCGAAATATTTTCTTTCAAGTCAGTGACGAAGGGTTTAGCCACTTTATCTTGAAAGGAAGTGATAGATTCAGAGTCAATTATTGCGATAGCTTGAAGCTCATCTTGGGCATCTAGTAGCTCCAGCACCCAATTTGCAGCAGGTAACAAAGATTCATGAAGAGTTTGCAGAGTAGAATCAACCAAACCAGAAATAGCGGTCAAGTCGAGCTTTTCTGCTTGAAGACATCTGCTTAGTTTAGCAACTTGGGGCAGCACGAAGTCAAGGAGGTAGATTGCCATCACAGTAGACTTCTTTGATAGAGCTTTGTTGAGCCCCAGTGCTTCTGGCTCATGTGTTTGCTCATAGAAGGTCTCAAGAGCAATCACAATGGAAGCATAGCTCTTTTTCACTGCCTTGACACATTGTTCATGAGCTAACCAACGGGTGTCGGACGGTTTGGTGACCTTCAGTTCAGGTAGGTCAAGCACACGCTGTACACTCTTCAGGTGTTCTGCTCTTTTGGGAGAGTAGTGAAAAAATTTCCATAGAGTGAGCAATGTCTTGTAAACATGCTCAATTCCAGGAGTGTGGTTTGCAGCTTGAACACAAGCAAGTTGGAGTAAGTGGCAATGGCAGTGAACATAGAGAGCTCGAGGAGAATTCTTCTTGAGTCTCGCCTGGACTCCAGTTCTGACTCCAGAAAACGTTGCTGCTCCATCAAACCCCATTCCGACAAGCTTAGTAGGCTGAATACCCTTCTGCTTGAACCAGTCAGTCAAAGTGGTATAGATAGATGCAGCATCAGTTTTTTTCAATGGAATGGTGTCAAAAAAATGTTCAACGGGTTCTCCATTTTCCTCCCAACGAAAACAAAGAGAAAGCTCTTCGATTGTTGATATATCTGTGGATTCGTCAGCCATCACACTATAGAAAGGAGCCTTGCGAAGGCGTTTGAGCTGAGATTCTTCTACCCACAATCCCAGTGCCTCCAGAAAATCGGAAACAGAATCTGTAGAGGTGTAGGTAGCATTTCTTGCAGATTTTTCAGTAAATTGTTTTAAATCATCACCACAAGACACAATCAAATTAACCAGAGCAGCAAAATTGGTGGTGTGAGGAATGTGATTTCGTGCAAGGAAGTGAGTACATCGCAAAAGTGCCTTAATTCCCTTCCTGTTTCTGATCCTCTGCTCTTCTGTGACACTCCGCAGTTGCTCTAAAATGGATACTTCCTTCTTAGTAGCCAGCAATTCAGCTTCGGAACGGCGAATGTGAGTATCACTCTTTGCATGGGCACGCATCTTCTCAACCGCTTTTTTCCAATTTTTAAATGGCTTTGTAATCCATGCTCCACCTGTCTTTTGAGAAGGATGATGATCGTACTTTCGACAAGTTTTGCAGAATGCTCCGCGGTAATTTTCATCATATTCTAACCAAAGAAACTGCTTTTCCCACTTTTTGTTGTACTTCCGCTGGCCTGATTTTGTTCTATACTTCGACTTAGCTCTATAGTTAGCCGTGCTGGAAAGACTTCTTTTAGTTGGAGGTGGCTCTAGGCTTTGGCTATCAGAAGACAATGGCTCCTCATCTTCACTGCTACTACTAGTAGATGCTGGTGTAGAAGACTGCTTTGAAGTGCTTGCACTAAAGTAATGCCGAATATCCATCTTCTCAAGACTTCTTGAACTAACTAACTAAGCTACTCAAGCACAGACTTATATAGGCTGACAGGGTTGTGCCAGCATTTGCAAGCACAACTGTTGTGGTTGTGCTTGCAAGTGCTGGCCTGGCAACTGTCTCCAGTTTGTGTACAGCTATTGCAGGTGCAAACAATCATAAAAAGGTGTCAATATGACATGTCAATTACATTACTTTTCACCCTTTTTTTGCAAGGTCACTGCTATTCAAGCTGGATCATGCAGGCACACACACACTTAAGCAGGCACACACACACTTAAGCAGGCACACACACACTTAAGCAGGCACACACACACTTAATAATTAATACAGGCACACACACAATTAATGCATGCACTCTGACACATGCATGCCCCCCCTTGCTAACAAAAATCTCTATTTTGCCCCCCCTTAGCAATTTTTCTAAAAAAATCCCTGGTCTGTATACACTGAAGATAAAGTAGAGTCTCCCTCCCTCCATGTTTTAACTATGTATCATTTTTTCACTTCAAAAGTCGTGAATAATGTTCAGGAAATTACTCAGGATGTGACCTGTCACCATGACTTGTACTTTGCCTGAGGTTACTAGGTTACTCACTTTACTCTGAGTTATGTCCCACATGCTTATCATTACTCCGGACATCTCTCCCCCAGCATGAGCTTCGCAACGTGGCTTGCACATATTAGGGCGGCCGTTTTACTTGACCTGGCATACTCTTGAGGTCATGGTCGGTCGTGATCCCGTACTCTGTCAGATGATCTAGCTATTTAAAAAATCTGTCACATGAGAGTAATTTTGTCTTATGCATACTTAGTGTAACTTGATGGAATCTATCAATTAATGAATTTTTGGGGTGACATTCCTCCCCTTCTTTATTGCATCATGCCCTTTGTGTGCATGAGCAAGATGAGCATTAGTTCTCATGTCTGTCTGATTGTCACTGTGCTTGTGAGGGTGTTTGTCTGTCTGTCTCGGTATGTCTGTCTGTCTCGGTATGCCTATCTGTCTAGGTCTACAGTGTATCTGTCTGTCTTAGTGTGTGTGTCTGTCTTTTGGGCAAACTGGCAAATGGATACTGATGACCAATGTAGTAATAGTAAATCCTGAAGATAAAGCTCATGGTTAGGTAACTATAATTGGCAATTTGAGCAAAAATACAACAAAAAACAAACAAACAAACAAAAACAGCAACAAGAAAACCAAAAAAAACATGGTGTCTTCAACAGTTTTCAAGTGCGTGGGTATCTGGCTACAGTTTGAGCACTGCATTTTTCGTAAACAAATCTACTAGTGATATGCTTCAGCACAAATGGTGAGCGAGCTGGCCTAGCTGAAGCAAGAATAAATTTAAAAAAAATGTGAACGCTAACAGCTCACATGTATTTGTTAGTTAAATGTTTGCACATATTAACAAGTATATGAACTCATTATTTACTTGCAGTTGGTCAGGCCTTATTGTGCAGGAAAGCACATGTTGTATACAGTGAAACTAGTCTCACGGAATAACAGTTAGTCTAGCTAATATTCTGGTATTGTTTTTACTCATCCTTATCTATGAATCTCTATTTGTTACAACATAAAAATTGCACACCAATTCCAAGTAGATGTTTTTAGAAAGACTTATTATGTTTGTTCTATTAATTATTCATTCATTTTATTTGTGAAATGATTGGAGTGTTTCGTGTGATTGTTGTGTGTAGATTTTGTTGTCTGGTTCGGATCAGTTCAACTGCTTGAGGAATGGAACTTGTGAAGATACTTGTCCAACAGGATTCAATGGAGACTCTAATTGCAGCAGTTGCACAGACAACAGACTGTCCTTGTCCTCTGATTGTACCCAGTGTGATGGCTGCAATGGAAATGGTTGTTTAGTAAGCTCTGAATGATTTTGCCTTCACGATGAATATGTTGTTATGTAAAGTATTATTGCTGTCATTGGGTCTTTTACCTTTGTCAGTCTAAAACATGGCTAGCAATGAAGTATTATTATTATTATTGTTAATATTAATATATAAAAATATGCTTGTGTCAGTAAAAACGACCATGGTGCGTGTTCGTGAATAATTTATTTAGCTGAGTGTGATTGTAAAGTGTTGCTACAAAATGGAAGGGATAAGGAAATGATGACTATCATGGCATCTAAAAGCGGGAGAAATCTGCGAGAGAGGATGGCGGTAAGTTAAAGGGAAGGCAATAATTTCACAAAGCCTAAGTCCACAATCATACATAGAAGGACAGAGAACTGAGAAGCAGGAAGAGATAGAAAGGAATCCATGGCTCAAGAAGAAAGAGCTGAAGAGAGGAATGACTCAGGAAGAACTGATGAAACTAAGCCAAGTGGTAGATAATAAGAATACCTTGTGCTACTGCATTCCTAATACTCAAAATTAGTACATCAGGCACCATGTGTGGTGGGGTACTAGCTAGTTTATTATTATTGTTATTATTATTATTATTGTTGTTGTTATTGTTGTTGTTGTTGTTATTATTATTATTGTTGTTGTTATTATTATTATTATTGTTATTATTATTATTGTTGTTGTTGTTATTACTATTATTATTGTTATTATTATTACTATTGTTATTATTGTATTATTATTACCATTATTATTACTATTATTATTTATATATTATTACACATACATGTGTTTGTTTTTAATATCATCAGTATCCAATTTTGCATTCCATGGTTGTACTGAGCTTGCCAATTGTTGTCAATGTATGTTGATTTTTTTTTATTGTGTGTTTCCAGACGGGAAACTTCACACTCTCTGTAACATTTCACTCGTATATGAACCCGGACAGTCTGTGTGGAGAGTGTCGTCTACCCGAGTACGGAGTGGGGCCAGTCTGCTGTGACACATTCAACCAGACTGAGAATTGCACGACTAACTGTCTGTTCAGATTTGTGGTGTCACTGGAACAGTTTGGAGAGCCTCTTCACTATGTGACTTTATCTGCGCGACCACCGGATTTTAGGAGTGATAATTTTACTATCCCTGAGGGCCTAGATGCCTTTAATGAATCAAACATTTCCAACCCCTTCACAATGCAGCTGGATACATGGACAGTGAGTGATTTACGTTTTGCTGACCTAGAACTTAGCACCCACCACCCATGTGTTATTCCAAATAAATATTTTTGTTGACAATTAATTAATTTATAAATAAATAATTCAGTCAGCTGAAGTATGGCAGTAGGCTTAATTGAATTAAATTTGTTTGAACAGCTATTTTATTCGGTTCAAGTGAATAAATAATTCTCTGTTTAATAAGTTATAAAGTAGTGGTAGGTTAATAATGAATGATTGAATGATTGAATTTATCTTCCTGCAATGTAATTTACATGCATGAGTGTATTACTTTCGTTGTTTTGTTTTTTTATGGTTATACACAATTTACAATTGTATATGTGTATGTGTGTTTGCAGGGGCAGTTTCAATTGTACATTGTAGTGTACGACGTGTATCGTATTAATGGGATGCCAATGGGTCGATTTGCCATAGACAGATTTCCTATCAACGTCACTCTAGATGAAATACCATCCAGTCTCTCCCGGCAAACTTATGATGGAATATATGGGATTGCCCAGTTGGACCTCAGCTTTGAAATAGAATCAGATGATTACATGCACTTCATTCCCAACTGCACCACGGCTGCCACACCCCCAGGTACTACAGGAAACGTGCGTCAAAGTGCCAGCACGCCCCCAAATACCGAAGGCACACCTCGAGGTACTGACCTAGTTATGGTCTCTGACAGTAATGTTCAATTAGAAGGTACAATTACTGCAAGAACTTGTTATTGAATATATCAAATAGTTGGTGGTGGGGGGGGGGTTATTTTATATGTTTAAATAATATGTCTGGGAATAAATGGGTAATAAAGTTGAACATCCTCCAAGTAAACAAGAACAGAAAAAAGCTAAATGCAGGAAGTTTTTAGTGAGGAGAGATAACTAATGCCGGGATTGGAAGAATTGGAAATTCAAGTCACAATACCTCAGTTATGATTCTAGCTTGCTATATATGTTTTTTCTTATTTTGTTTGGAGGATGCTGTTGTCAATGCTTTGGATTTCAATGCACTGAAGTTGGCTGGCATACTGTCATATGGGTCCATCCTGTGACATCCATTGCTTAGTGCCATGTTCAGGACGACTCAGATGTCAGTGCTGAAGGGGTGGGCGGGGCACTTGTTCTTATTCCTGCTTGTATGTGCTGGTTTATATTTTTTAATCTCGTTTTTGTACGTATGTTTTATTGTTTTAGATCCACCGACTACTATGCTGGGTATCATCATCGGAGTTGTTGTGGGTGTGGCTCTTGTCTCCATGCTCTGCTTCATCTTGCTCTTCTTCCTGTGCCTCCAGAGACGAATAAAGCGAACAAAATGTAAGGTCAAGGGTCACATGGAAGTGGGCGTGGTCTGAAGGAGGCGTACGTATGTGATCAATTTGCAAGAGACTGCCTAAAGATGGTGGGCATTTATTAACTCTGTGATGCCAATAGAATGTAGCTTGGTCTGATAGCTTGTGATAGAAGATCCTGTGCTCACACTGAGTAGGCAGTGTTTTGCAGAGTTGATCACATTTTGGAGCAGGCAGAGCTGTAGTTAATTACATGTTTGGAATAGTTCTGATTCTGGCATGACTGAAGCAGGTTGATATGTGTATCCCATGGTAACATGGGTCAAGTTTTGGCTTATTTTTCTCTATTGTTGGGGGAGATGATGTTAATTCATCGTCTGAATTGGTTCTACCAAGTGTAAATGTACCTTGTATGCATGTGTATGTGCATGTGCTTGTGTGTGCACGTATTTGTGTGTGTGTGTGCATACAAATGTGCTTTTATGTCATTTTATTCATTTTTAGTTGAATGCAATGTTTAAATTGCATGTATCACTAACTCATATCATGCTAGAATAGAGTGAGTAGTAATAATAGTAGTAGTAGCAGCCGCTAGTGAAAATGATGCTTACATATCGTGACTTAGACTGACGGCTTTCAAATAATGCTTCCTGCCTAGTTCTGGACCCCACAGCGCAGCAATTACCTTCCCATAATGCACTCTATTATGTAATTTATAGCTAGTGAGGCAGAACTGAATTGGCCTTTCATTAACTGTGTAGGTGTAACTCCACCTCTTGTATGCAGCAGTATTATTGAGTTCCCCCTATAGCCCCTACCTGTCCTTATCTCCCTATCTACTGTCCTCTCACTATGGAAGGGTAAGGTATAGGAAGATTTCTTATAAAGTAAATATTCATTTAGTGAGGTAGTGTGGGAATTAAATATCAGGACATGTTTCTTGTACCAGGAACTAGAGAGTCTTCCTGGTTTATTTTGAAACTTGAAGGTTTATTTTGAAACTTGAATGTCATAGTTCATAGGTGAAGGTACAGTTGGTGTTAAACGTGTTGGTTGGCTTGTGTTTCCGGCGGTCGTTGTTGCCAGTAGTGATAACGTCGTTGATGAGATGTTATTGCTGTATGGGTGCTGTCAAGGAATATGTTATTTCTTTTAGAGCTTGTTTTTCAACTGCAAGTCTAGCAGCAAAGGGATATTGGTATTTGACTTAAATGGCGGCTGTGTTTCTGTTTATTTTGTTGATTAATAGTATGAGTTAACAAGACAGTGACAGACTGATATTAGTAGGTATGGAGTTTAGCCACTTCTCTTCTGATAAAATTGTAGTCATTCTAGTCCAACACGTTTATCAGGTGACAGGACTGAAAACAACAACAAAACAACAACAACAAAAACCAAGGGAGACAGAGAATAAGAGAGATAAGTAATTATATTCAAAAGATCTCTTTGTACGTCTTTGCTTGTGTAATAACTCCACTTATTGATCTAACTCCACCCATTGATCTAACTCCACCCATTGATCTAACTCCACCCATTGATAACTCCACCCATTGATCTAACTCCACCCGTTGATCTAACTCATCTAACTCCAACCATTGATCTAACTCCGCCCATTAATCTAGAACTTCACCCATTGATCTAACTCCGCCCATTAATCTAGAACTTCACCCATTGATCTAACTCCACCCACTGATCTCAATTAATGTTCACATGTGCAAACAACTTGAGTTGTATGCTAATTGGAACACATTTACATGTAGCACACTTGATACACACAATGTACATACATGGAAAGTTACAGGATGACTCGATAGAAGTCAGCTTTGTGAGGACACAAGTTTGTTAGACATCTGTTCTGTGGCAGACTTAGTGTCTGTTTCTATGACAACGGAGTTCTTCATTCATCTTCAGGTGCCTTATCTCATTATTCTTGAGTAGTTTCAACGTTCCTTTTTGTAGCTGTTATAGTAACTACAAATAGCGGACATCGATGGGGAACTTCTCTGTATTTACTAGCAACGAGAAAGTGAGGATTGCGGTCACTAGTTGCTTATACTTGTTTCATTATTAAGCCTCGGGGCGTTAACTAGCTGAAGCTAGGCGTAGCTTATGGTGCAGGCTCTGGTCCTTCCACGTACTAACTGGAGGAAGTCAGGTGGCTCCCTTTCTTATTATTCTTTTTACTATTTGTAAAATAAAGTTAGCTTGTGGGAAGAGCTTGGAGTTATTTGATTTATGTAGTACCATTCCAGGTCTTTATAGAGCTTATTGCAGTTGCTTGTGTAATGCTTAAAAACATTTTTTATGAAGTTGAGGTCCGAAGAACTAAAAAACAATAACTTATTTCAAAGGTAGGAGGAGAGGACCATCCCAATGCCAAGCATTGCTATGGTGATTACATCACAGCTAATCTTTAGTGAGGCAGTTAATTACAGTTTGACAGAGCTGTGGGCTGCACAGTTTGACAGAGCTGCTGTGGGTTGCACAGACAGAGCTGTGGGCTGCACTTTTGCACCTGTGGGTTGCACAGTTTGACAGAGCTGTGGGTTGCAGACAGAGCTTGGTGCACAGTTTGACAGAGAAGACAATTGACAGTTTGACAGAGCTGTGTGACAGAGAGCTGTGGGGTTGCACGTTTGACAAGCTGTGGGTTACACATACAGAGCTCATCAGTACTATGCCTTTGACAGAGCTGTGGGTTGCACAGTATTGGACTCATACAGTCTCCTGACATGTATGACCAGTTTGACAGAGCTCCTTTGACAACGTCAGACACTGGATTACAGTGTAGACAGAAGTTTGACAGAGCTGTGGGCTGCACAGTTTGACAGAGCTGTCTGACACAGCATTCGTACAGTCTTACAGTCAACTGTGGGTTGCACAGTTTGACAGAGCTGTGGGCTGCACAGTTTGACAGAGCTGTGGGTTGCACAGTTTGACAGAGCTGACAGTTTGACAGAGCTTACAGTTTGACAGAGCTGTGGGTTGCACAGTTTGACAGAGCTGCTCAAGTGGACTACAGTTGTTGCACAGTTTGACAGAGCTGTGGGTTGCACAGTTTGACAGAGCTGTGGGTTGCACAGTTTGACAGAGCTGTGGGTTGCACAGTTTGACAGAGCTGTGGGTTGCACAGTTTGACAGAGCTGTGGGTTGCACAGTTTGACAGAGCTGTGGGTTGTACAGTTTGACAGAGCTGTGGGTTGCACAGTTTGACAGAGCTGTGGGTTGCACAGTTTGACAGAGCTGTGGGTTGCACAGTTTGACAGAGCTGTGGGTTGCATTTGTGTGGTGGGGGGTGGGTATGAGCATAAGTGACCATATTGGACAACCGGTCCGCTGGACAAGTTGACTATTTCCCTGCTGTACTTTGTAACTCTCCTACAATCTTTGGTGCCTGTTTGTGTAGCAAATACATGTATGTGTGTTTGTGAAGGGCCTCAGAACAAACAAAAACACTGTGGTAGCTTTCGAGAGCAGGCTGTCAAAGTACAATTGGAAAATGTGCTTCCGTAAGGCAACAGCTCTCCAAGTAGCTAAATAATTCTTAACAATTTGAAGTGAAAAAGTGTGCTTGTAATGTTTAGTGTAGGCATCAACACCTGTTTGTTGTTTGGTGTGTTGTTGTCCTTTGTCTGTTTGTTTATTGTACACTTGTATACTATTCACCCACGCACCAGTAGAATTCTTAGCTTATGTGGGGAAAATGCTATGGATTGTCTGCCTCTCTCACACACACACACACACCACACACACGCACGCACACACACACACCACACACACATGCACACACACACCACACACACACGCACACACACCACATGCACACACACCACACACACACACACACGCACACACACGCACATGCACATGCACACACACACGCATACACACACACACCTGTGTCTAGACAGATGTGGTACAGCATCACATGCATGCACTCTGTTCCTATTGTCAACAGAATGCACTAACATCTTCTGTACTTAGCTACATGTATCTTAGTGACTGTGTGTTTATGAAAGTAAACACAGCCAAGAGGCTGGAAGAGATTCACTACAGGATTTATCTTGGGGAGAACATATAACGAAGTGCATCATAAACTACTCTATACGCTGAAGTCATTTGGGGGGGGAAGGGGGCGGCATTTTCCCCCTTGAAATTTCTTAAGCGAAATGCTAAGCAAAAAGTGAAGATGAAGGTGACTACAAATGTTTCCATCATAAGTTTGCTGCTGCTCTCATGCATAATTGCGTTGGTAATAGAATTAGACAGATTGGTGTCAGTGAGAATGCTTTGTTAATGGGTCAAACTAAGTGAGTAATGACTAGGATTGAGATTTATTGAAGCAAGCTTACTTTGAATAAAGACCAGAAATTCAAAATATCACCCAAATATGTATATGTAACACACTAGCCACACATTCTCTTTGGATTGTCTCAACTACCTCTCACACACCCATCTTCCTCTCACGCACCCATCTTCCTCTCACACACCCATCTTCCTCTCACACACCCATCTTCCCTTCCATCCATTAATTATGTATGAAAGTTGTGATTCCCTTGAGGTAGGGCAAGCTTAATCTCGCCCACCCCTTAGATTAATTCCTAAATGAACCCCGGTATACACACATCTATATATATAGCTACATTTTGGGGAGGAATCCCAATTCCCCCCCTCCCCCCCCCCACCTTTTGTATGAAACTGAAACCCTGTCCTAATGTCTCGGCCAAGTTTCATGTGAATTTCAATTCTACCCACTCATTGTAAACAACTCCTGGTATACCACCTGTAGCTGTAGGGTGTGTAGTTTGATGTGGTGCATGTGTGGATGGTTCACAAATAACAACATAACTGTAGTTAGTAAAGCAAGGAAGGCCCAATCACTACCTTGTGTATCATGTTACCATGGCGTCCCATCTCTACTCCATCCCTCCTTCACTCCATCTGATGCAATTAAGCTCGACAGACAGGACTGTGGGCGGGTCTGGAGCGTGCTTAATAAGCAAGAGCTTGTTAAATTAAGTGCAACTTTTCTAATTGCAAGTATTTGATTTTGAAGCAAACTTTTCTAGTTGGTTTTGCGATGCGTCCACACACACACACACACACACACACACCACACACACACGCGCACATGCACACACACTCTTATACCCAGGTATGCATACACACATTTATTAGCACACATACATGCATACACACTTATCTCCATGCACACGTATACATACATACATTTTGTATGCACAATACATTATGTCATTTACTTATTGCTTGACATAAATTTGAATGCTCTCAAGAAGTATATTTGGTGTGTGTGTGTGTGTGTGTGAGTGTGTGTGTGTGTGTGAGTGTGTGTGTGTGTGTGTGTGTGTGAGTGTGTGTGTGTGTGTGTGTTGTTGAGTTGTGTGTGGGGGGGGGGGGGGGGTGAGTGTGTGTATAAGAGTGACATGGCATGTCAAGATGATACCTTCATTTTGGTACATCACTGCTACTGTATATAGTCCAGTGGGAAATTGTACTTTTGATGCAATATTGTGACAGAGTGGACCAAAGCATGAAACTTAGCACAGTGTTTGTTGAAGGTATGTACAGCAATATTAGAAGGGGTGCCATCCAGATATACATTCCTTTACAAAAATATGTCTTACAAGAAACTTTGGTCAATATAATCGGCGATACCCGCGAATTTCTTTATTTGCGCGCCCAATACAATTATTATAGCGAAAATAAAAAACGGCGATATTACAGGCAGCTAGACTATTTAATAGAACTAGCTACCCTGATAGCTAGCCAGGTGTAGCAAGTTTCAGAGAATTTATTTCAGTAGAATAAAACCATAATATTTTGGCTTGTGGAGCCTTCTAGTGGTTACTGAACTGAATGAGGGTCTGAACAAGGAACTTTGTATAAACAGATGATACAGAACATTGTGTGGTGGGGCACAGCCCCTGGGAATGTTAGTTGGTGTTGGACAATTTCTGTGACGTGTGAGTTGTACTTGGGAGGTGTGAAGGTGTAGTCATAATTGAATTAGTGGCAGTCATTCTGGAGGGCCACTAATTCAATTATGACTACACCTTCACACCTCCCAAGTACAACTCACATGTCACAGAAATTGTCCAACACCAACCCTATCAAAAATTCTTCTCAAGATCTTGCCAAGAATCTTGATAAGAACAGTTCAAGATTCATGTACAAGAATCTTATAAGATTCATGCCCAAAAATGGGACAAGAATCTTGCAAGAATACTACTAAGATTCATGCAAAAACCTTACAAGTTTTTTTTGCAAGATTATTAAAGATTCCTGCCAGAACCTTACGAAATCTGATAAGATTCATGCAAGAATCTTGCAAGATTTAACAAGACTCGTGCAAGAACCTTGCAAGATCTAATAAGACTCCTGCAAGAACCTTACAAGATCTAACAAGACTCCTGCAAGAACCTTACAAGATCTAACAAGACTCCTGCAAGAACCTTACAAGATCTAACAAGACTCGTGCAAGAACCTTTCAAGATCTAATAAGACTCGTGCTAGAAACTTACAAGATCTAGTAAGAATAATGCAAGAACCTTACAAGATCTAATAAGACTCCTGCAAGAACCTTACAAGATCTAACAATGCAAGAACCTTACAATATCTAACAAGACTCGTGCAAGAATCTTACAAGATCTAACAAGACTCTTGCAAGAACTTTACAAGATCTAATAAGACTCCTGCAAGAACCTTACAAGTCCTAACAATGCAAGAACCTTACAAGATCTAACAATGCAAGAACCTTACAAGATCTAACAAGACTCATGCAAGAACCTTGCAGGAACCTTTCAAGATCTAATAAACTCGTGCAAGAACCTTTCAAGATCTAATAAGACTCGTGCAAGATCTAATAAGACTCCTGCAAGAACCTTACAAGATCTAACAAGACTCCTGCAAGAACCTTGCAAGATCTAACAAGACTCGTGCAAGAACCTTGCAAGATTTAATAAGACTCCTGCAAGAACCTTACAAGATCTAACAAGACTCCTGCAAGAACCTTACAAGATCTAATAAGACTCCTGCAAGAACCTTACAAGATCTAACAAGACTCGTGCAAGAACCTTTCAAGATCTAATAAGACTCGTGCTAGAAACTTACAAGATCTAGTAAGAATAATGCAAGAACCTTTCAAGATCTAATAAGACTCCTGCAAGAACCTTACAAGATCTAACAATGCAAGAACCTTGCAAGATCTAACAAGACTCGTGCAAGAACCTTACAAGATCTAACAAGACTCCCGCAAGAATCTTACAAGATCTAATAAGATTCCTGCAAGAACCTTACACTCATGCAAGAACCTTACAAGATCTAACAAGACTCCTGCAAGAACCTTACAAGACCTGACAAGACTCCCGCAAGAACCTTACAAGATCTAACAAGACTCATGCAAGAACCTTTCAAGATTTAATAAGACTCGTGCTAGAAACTTACAAGATCTAGTAAGAATAATGCAAGAACCTTACAAGATCTAACAAGATTCCTGCAAGAACCTTACAAGACCTGACAAGACTCCCGCAAGAACCTTACAAGATCTAACAAGACTCATGCAAGAACCTTACAAGATCTAATAAGACTCATGCAAGAACATTACAAGATCTAATAAGACTCATGCAAGAACCTTACAAGATCTAACAAGAGATCTAACAAGACTCATGCAAGAACCTTATAAGATCTAATAAGATTCCTGCAAGAACCTTACAAGATCTGACAAGACTCCCGCAAGAACCTTACAAGATCTAACAAGACTCATGCAAGAACCTTACAAGATCTAATAAGACTCCTACAAGAACATTACAGGATCTAATAAGACTTCATGCAAGAACCTTTCAAGATCTAACAAGACTCCTGCAAGAACCTTACAGGATCTAATAAGACTTCATGCAATAACCTTTCAAGATCTAATAAGACTCCTGCAAGAACCTTGCAGGATCTAATAAGACTTCATGCAAGAACCTTACAGGATCTAATAAGACTCTTGCAAGAGCCTTACAAGATCTAATAAGACTCCTGCAAGAACCTTACAAGATCTAATAAGACTCCTACAAGAACATTACAAGATCTAATAAGACTCCTGCAAGAACCTTTCAAGATCTAATAAGACTCCTGCAAGAACCTTACAAGATCTAACAATAATGATTTTGTACAAGTCTTACACAAGACCAATGACTTGTGATAACTTGTACAAACTAAAATTAAATATAATTGTAATTCAAAAGCGAAATTTTCTGTTTGACATAAATACGTTAAAAAAAGTAGAAAAAGTTTTGGGACAAAGTCATATGAATTAGATAATATTGTTAATAGATTTTACTCTTTAACTGAAGTTTTTTCTTTAACTGAATCTTTTTCTTCTGATTTTTTTTTCTTTTTTTCTTTTTTCATCTCGTTTGAATCTCTATAAGGCAGAAGACTTCTCAGGTGTAGAGGTCCGTGGTCAAGAAGTCTTCACGGAGGGCAGCAATGAAGAATTTGATGACCTGGAGGAAACAAAGGTTGAAAAAGGCTAGCTATTTTAGCTTCGTTTGTTCATACACAGAGTGTTATATAGATTTTGAACAACACTAACCACAAAAAGGTCAAGTTATTATTGCATGAGGATACAGACTTTCTTCCTCCCAGTTCTCCCTACTTGAAGGTGCCCATAAAATGGATTTCTTAGGAGAAAGTTTCTCAGGTATGAAGAGAAGGATGTGCAATCTATGTCAAGAACAGTAACAACAGACACATCATGGTACGGTACAGTGGTGATTATGGGGTGTGGCTTTGTCACCATGGGAGTTCAATCAGACTGCTTCATAGTATTATCAGAAAAAAATACTAGAATTGTAAACACAGTAGTCTCTATAATTGCTTGTTATGTTATATATTATATTATCCTAGTATATGGCTCACACAAAAAAAATAAACAGCCAAAATCCATAGTTGCTGAATTATTTCAAAGCAAGCGGCTGGTGAACATTTAAAACAACAATATATAGCTATGAAACATGAGGTCTTAGCCTAAACTTTTACAATACTGATGCTAACAATGGTATACTGACCTTGAAGCTTGTAGTTTCCAATGAGTGCGCACTTCATACACTTCAAACGCCTAGAAACTAAACAAAACTTAGCCCGCGGGTAGAGGATGGCTTTAGCTTCATGCAATCAGTTAATACATCGCCGTCGGTTACTTCGAAGCGTATTGCCTCTAGACAAGAAAAAGCTCAGGCGGTTCAAGCCTCGAGGTGACGGTCACGATTTTTTTCTTGTAAACAATTTCGGAGTACGCGCACGTAATCGCGAATTTAATTTCCGGCGTTAATCGGTTAACAAGATTCTTGCAAGAAACCTGTAAGATTCTTTGAAAGATAACTGCCACAAACTCTTGCATAAATCTTACTCTAGAAGTGGCAAGACTCTTGAAAGTCTATTGTAAGAATCTTGCCAGTTTGATCTTGACATATACTTGCTTGAATCCTGAATATTGTATAAACAAGATTCTTGCAAGAAACCGGTAAGATTCTTTGAAAGATAACTGCCACAAACTCTTGCATAAATCTTACTCTGGAAGTGGCAAGACTCTTGAAAGTCTATTGTAAGAATCTTGCCAGTTTGATCTTGACATATACTTGCTTGAATCTTGAATATTGTATTAACAAGATTCTTGCAAGAAACCTGTAAGATTCTTTGAAAGATAACTGCCACAAACTCTTGCATAAATCTTACTCTGGAAAAGGCAAGACTCTTGAAAGTCTATTGTAAGAATCTTGCCAGTTTGATCTTGACATATACTTGCTTGAATCTTGAATATTGTATTAACAAGATTCTTGCAAGAAACCTGTAAGATTCTTTGAAAGATAACTGCCACAAACTCTTGCATAAATCTTACTCTAGAAGTGGCAAGACTCTTGAAAGTCTATTGTAAGAATCTTGCCAGTTGATCTTGACATATACTTGCTTGAATCTTGAATATTGTATTAACAAGATTCTTGCAAGAAACCTGTAAGATTCTTTGAAAGATAACTGCCACAAACTCTTGCATAAATCTTACTCTGGAAGTGGCAAGACTCTTGAAAGTCTATTGTAAGAATCTTGCCAGTTTGATCTTGACATATACTTGCTTGGATCTTGAGTATCATTCAAGCATGATAAGTGCAAGAACCATGAAAGAATCTTGCAAGGATCATAGCAAGATAACAGCGTAATAATTCTTGTGTAAGTCTTGTGTGAGTAGCGTTAAGATTCTTGAAAGAATAATGCAAGAATCTTGTGGGTTTTTAAGAGTACCAAGATCTTGCCAAGATGATCTTGGAAAAAATGCAAGATTCTTACAAGATCTTGCCAGGCATTTCTACTTGGGAACTAACATTCCCAGGGGCTGTGCCCCACTACACAATGTTCTGTATCATCTGTTTATACAAAGTTCCTTGTTCAGTCACCCTCATTCAGTTCAGTAACCACTAGAAGGCTCCACAAGCCAAAATATTATGGTTTTATTCTACTGAAATAAACTTGCTACACCTGGCTAGCTATCAGGGTAGCTAGTTCTATTAAATAGTCTAGCTGCCTGTAATATCAGGTGACTCCTAATCAACTTTAAACCACAATACATTATAATAAACAATTTATATTGAGCTCTTTTACATAATTAACTGTTAATCAAAATTTCACACTTTTTAAAAAATTTGTTTTAATTAAACAATTTTATTTGGCACCCCTTCTGATACTGTTATATATGCCAAACCAACCTGCATACCAAGTTTCATGCTTTGGTCCACTTGTCACAATAATTTTTCTTATCTGCTGGACTAATAGAGCAGCTGTAAGTGTATTAAGCAGCTGTAAGTGTATTAAGCAATTGCTTTAGTATATTATACATTCTTATGGTTAGAAGCTTTCAGTTGTTTTTACTTTTTCCTGACCGGGTTTTCCTGGCTACAGTAGTTTGGATTTGCCCTATTTGGTGGTACATATGCTGAAACAGGGGCAAGGAAGTTGGGTAGTTAGTTGATGTTGTTGTTTTTGTGTGTGTTTGTTGTGGCTGAGGTTGGCTGGCTATAAAATATGCCGCCATTTTGTATATGCACCTGTGTTTAAATTAAAGTGCAAGCAATGAGTCCAGAGAAAGGTCCCAAGTTACATAGACGTCCCGTCAGCAAATAAATAAAGCAATTGCATATTCTGCTAAATGTTGCAATTTGTCACGACATCTACTGCTGATTAAAAAGTAATTTTTAAAACTGATTTTTTTTAAATTATTTTTTTTAACGAATAAGTGTCTAATTTGATTTAAAAAGTTGATGGATTGTGTTTGTGGAACTTTTCAACATGGCATGCTTTTCCTTTTCTTCACAATCTTGTTATTTCCTTTCACCTTTTGCCTCATGATAAACTATATTGACTTCTAGGATTTTGAAGTGTTGTGCGGAGCAAACATAATGTTTTTGTTATGTACGGCTATCATAAGATTAGCCCCTTTTTTAATGATGTCTCGGAAGGTTAAGATAAGCTCCCGTACACAACAACACTATGTGTTCATTATAACACTCCATGTGGAATACTCACACCTTGTCTACCACAAAATCATGCCCTTGTGATAAGCTCCCACACAACACCGCCATGTGTTCAGTTAGTAACACACTCCTGTGGAATACTCACCCACAAAATCATGCCCTTTGTTTAGCAACATGGTGCCCATGAAATGCAGCTGCCTTGCTTTTACTTCCTTTGCACATGTATAGTTAGTGTAAGTGTAGTAACTGATGAGTAAAACCTCGTGCATAAGAAGATTAGTCCCAAATTTGTTCTGGTTTTCTGCTCATGAATGGAGGAATATTGACATTGATTCATCTTTATCATGGCTTATGGCAGGGGTCAACCCTGTAATGATGAGATTTTTTTAACATTGAAATTTTATAAACATATAATTGACAATTAATAGCTCATATGCTATGGCAAATAAGAAAAAATCATCAGTCCAAAGTTTTGATAGGACCTTTTATATGATGCTGCGGACCTCAGGTCTTTATTTCACTACATCTTCCCTTCTCTCTCTCTTTCTCCTCTATGGTATCCGTTTTTTAAGCTCAATTGCGGTTACTATAACTAATTAAGCCCACAATAGTCACTGAATGAGAATGTCAGCTCCACGAACTTCTTCTCAATTCTTGGAACTGGTGCCTTTGTCAGGATTCAGGCTAGTGACTCGTGTGGAGATATTGACTGACTCAGCACTTTAGAGGATTCCTTGCTTGTCACTTCATCCTGCCAGCTGTCTTCAGTTGACTGAGAGTTGAGGTCATCTCTAGTAAAGGGAAGTCATTAATTTCTAAAAATACTAAAGTGTGTGTGTGTAGTGATTAGCTTCCTGTGATATATGAGTGAGTGTGTTAGGAGGCGCTCATTTTGACACTCAACGTAAATCTTAATTGAGGAATTTTGTCATTTTTTAAAAGTGAAAGTTTTCTCTCTAAGAGAGAGAGCACTACTCATCACCTTTGTACCAATCTAGAGGTGATGTGGATTTAAAGCTTAGTTTAGTGACTGTTTACAAATAGTATCACTAGTTTCACTTTCTCTCTCTCTCGAGTGTGTGCATGATTGATCATGTCTGCAGGAACTGCTATGTCATGCAACATGAGTGTCTAGATAATGGCAGAAGTCGTACTTTGCCCAAGAGGAGGAAGGTGCTTTGCCTCGTGAAAAATTTCTCATACCACTCATACGTCCCTGCTATTATATCCTAGTAGCTCAGAACGCAGGTGATACGGGAGAGTACTGCCCTAAACAACTGTTTACTTTAATGTATTTCCTATTGGGCAACAATTATTGCATGGACACAGTTCAGTACACTAGAGAGGCATGCTTATCTTGTGCCACCTCACAGCTAATGTCAAGATAATTCCACCCATGAGTGTAAAGCTTGTTTTCCTTGAAAGGAAGTCATTGTTAATTAATAGGGTTCTGGTTCTGCATGAAGTCACGTGTAATAAAGTAAAATCATGCGCAAGTCAAATTTGTACAAATCTTTAGTTAGATCTCAGAAAACATGTGTATCACATGACACGTGAGAATTAAGTAAGGGAGGGAGCACTTATAGTGACACTACCTAAAAACTTGTACAGTATTAAACTGCATAGTTTGGTTGCTGTTCACCGAACATGCAACTTGAAGTGCCAGATGTGATGGTGAGTCTCTTGATAGAATAAGCTGACATTAGTTAACCACAATGTCATGCATTTTGAGACCCTTTACCGCACTAAGGTTTATGTGGTCTGGTAAGGAAGGGACTGAAATGTGGGGCATGAGTAAGGGGGCTATGATTGTATAAGTGATTTACAGTATCTATTTGTCATTCCTCACAGATCTCACAAATGAAAGTTCTGATTCTGCTGGAGCTATTGCCATCAACGACTTAAAAAATCCTGTTTACGACACGGAATCCGTCAAAATGAAAGATTTGACCGGCGCCATCAATAACTTGGACACTTCGGAGGGAAACAAAGCTACCACAAGCAACCCTAGCAATAATATGTACTCGCAGCCCACGGCTAAGAGCAATGGCACACCCCCCAAGGCCAAGCCCAAGGGCAATGAACACGTTTTCCAGAACACCATATACGGACACGACATGATCAGAAATGAATATTCCAAGACTTCGGCGGAGGGTGACGCCGCAGCCAACAATGCCCGTGCTGCTGCCTCAGGCCATCACCAGACCGACTGGTTGGCATCTACTGGAGGTGTTGCGGACTCTGCTCTGACAGAAGATCACTATGACACAGCAGATGTGGCTATCCCAGGTCCGTATGAGATACCGTCCATGGGCATAACTGGTGGGCAGCTGGACAGTCAACACGATGTTGCTCTCCCCTCTAGTGATTTGTATGATATGCCCAAGTTGCCTAATGGCCAGTATGAAGTGGCACATCCCCCTAATAGCGGGCGGTACGACGTCATTCACGTTTCTAGTGAAAAGCAGACTAATCTCCCGGCAGGAGAGTATGATGTTGTCCATCTGCCTTCTGACACGTATGATGTTGCTCATGTTCCCAGTGAGCATGTGCAAACTGGTCCCAGCGATGATTATGATGTGGCACACCCACCTGGTACTCAACAGCAATATGACGACGTAGTGATGCAAAACTCGGGCAATCGCAGCGCAGTCGCACGACAGCAGCAACCTGGAGGGCGATACGACTACATTGACATGTCAACACCAGTTAATCAACACAGTGTGACACACCCAGCTCCTCCCCCAGGCAATGCCCACGCTCAGTTTGATGACGGTCGATACGACATGGCTCATCTTCCACCTCCAGATGGCAGTCGTCCAGTGCAGTATGACGATACTTTGGTGCAACCTCCGGATGATCAGTACGATGTAGCACATGTCTCCCTGCCCCCGCCTAGCAACAAGCAGCTGCAATTTGATGATGGTCAATATGATGTGGCACATCCTCCCGCTAGCAACCGTCCCGTGCAATATGATGATTTAGTAACTAATGGTTTGTATGATGTAGCACACGCTCCGCCCCCTGCAGCTGCTGGGACCATGTACGAGATGGTCGATGCCCCTACCAGCAGGAGTAGCAGCACTGGGATGAACCACCTGAATGAAAATTCTCGCTACGAGAGTTTGGACTTGCAGGATATGAATAATACTTATTCTGTGGCTGATGATCATTAAGCCGTCTGGTAACAGCGGTCATCAATACTCTGTCATTTAACGCAATTAACTTAACTCGTCAATTATTTTATGTTCAGTTGCATGTATTTCTATATTGCAATGCAATAAGTTATTTATGTTGTGTATTAATTCAACTATTTGCTAGTAATAATCAGATTGATTGGAAGGAGTCCTTGGCAATTATAATGTAGAGGTGGTGGATGGCAGGAAACTCAGCTTTGTATCTAATGGCGTATGAATTGAGGTTTACTTTTTTCCCTGGGAAAGCCCCCTAGTTTATTGAGGGTGTAGTTGGGTGGCAGCCAAACACACAAAACACAGTGAAGGAAGCTTGACAGAAGAGTAGTACATGTGTAAGATGTGCATGAATGGATGAATAGTATTGGCTTCACTGGACTAGGCAGCTCATTTTTCTATTATCTTCAGAAATGAATTTGGTATTTTTTTTAAATGTATCCAAATGTACATTAAAAAAATGAAACACAGTGCTATCTATTTATAGGAACATGATTAATAAACTGGCAGTAAAACTGATTGGGTGTCATTGTAATTGCAAGTTTAGACTTTAGTAAACACTAATTGTTTTATGACTGAAGTTAAAGAAATGCTGAGCAATGTTGTATTTGGACCAGGGTTGTCACTGAAGGTAAAGAGTAGCCATTCTTGATGTGACCATATATCTTTGGAGTCTGATCCAAAATGATAAGTAGCAATACAAGATGTGATCAAGTGTAGATGTGCCAATAATAGAGATTTGATGCTGTAGTTATGACTTCAATTCACGGTGTGTCACCTGTTAATAATAACTACAAATCAAACTCTAATTTGCAACTTTTACATTAATGAAAGTAATTCCTTACCTTCTAGAAACAAAGACATCTCCCGGAACATGGACTGCATTTGGTTCTGGTTCAAAGTGAGACCATTCCGTGTACTCACTGAAATCAGTGGGACCAGAGTCAGTCCAAAATCTTAAGATAAAGCTCGAGGCAGATAAGTCTAATAGTTCACAGTCAACAGAGCTGAAGTTAAACAAATTGGTTTCCTCTAGAGCAGTGCCTAAGCTGGGTTTCTCAGGACTAGTATCTGTAGTCACAACAACTGTTGCTCCAAGTGGCCGAGAATTAAAGCCAGAAGTCTCTGATGCTGTGGTAGTTCCAGACGATGAAGCCTTGTGAGTTTTCACAGCTGATGATGAAGCAGAACCTAAGTTATACAGTATTATAAAGAAGAGTAAACTAGCCATCTTGTCAAAGTCATAGCCACAAGCTAAGTCACAACAGCTATGGTTTGAGTATGTTTAGTCTTGCTTAGTTACCTTGAGGTTTCCTAGAATCTTTTTTTTCAAACGTGTTTTCGTCAAAGTTGACCTCATGACCTAGGAAGCCAGGAGAAGAAAAATACTCACTATTTGTCTACGGAAAGAATTATCCAATTAATCCATCATGTTACTATCTACAACTGCCCCTAATAATGGGCTATATACGTACCTTTGGCTTTAGGCATACTCCTATTTACTAGTTCGCCTGCCATTTTTGTCACCACATTATACTATTATAGTGCGCACCGGTAAATAATGAATAACACACTCACACACAAACCTACATTTGGTGTAGACCAAAACCCACGTGAGTACTATAGAGAATGCCATATTTATTCGGCATGTAGCCAGAGGTTTTTGGTAGTAATTTTGACCTCTTCAACTTTTTTTATTTTTAGCAAAGAGTAAAATTTTGACGTGTTAAATTTTTCCATAAAGGTATGCAGGAAATAACTAGCTACCTCTTCACTTTGCTCCTATGGTTCTTTACTGGTTATCTGGGGCATATATAATATGGGCTTCAACAACTAGACAAAATTGTCACAGAGCAACGCAGTACAAAAACAACAACATAATGCAATTTAATCTTTACAAGCTGTTATGTAGTTAAGAACCCCACACTGATTTAGTGACACTAATGAACTGATCAGTTGCACTCTGAGATGGGTGTGGTTCATTATGTCTCTATTCATTAGTACAACAAATTGCTCAATTGTTTTAGGCAAGTCAAAGTCACTCTCACCTTAGCCTGTCACTAGCTGCATCACATGATATTCCCAGGGAATTTGGCCATGTTCCTATTAGTTTTCTTTAACTCCACAAATCTCCAGTACTTCTAAATATCCCAGCGCCAGAGATACCTTCAGTGATGGTAAGTTATCCCACATGAAGAGAATGTGCTGACTGCTCAGACAAGAAGTAAGCCTAATGTTATAGTATTATATTGTATGAGCAGAGTGACTACAATAATGTATGGCCATATTTAAATATGCCTATTAATACTATAATATGTTCAAATGATGACATAATTGCTACCCCTAAACATAATTACTATCTCTTGCAGTACAATAATACACTGCTAAGGTTTATAAATTTTGAATGTAATATTGTGTGTACAGCCATATTGGCTTAGAGAATAAAAAAAATAAAATTGTTTTTGAATAGAAATTGGACAAAGTAATCTCCACAAAAGGCTAGTGAAAGGGAGGCATAGTTACATGCAAGAAGCTTTCTCCTAAAGAGAAAAATCATTTCTTTAAATTATGTTTTCTGATATACTGTTGACAAGTAATTGAGCCAAAACTGCTAGTCTGAAAAGTGCACAATGTCCACACCAGAAACAGGGAAGAAAGGAAAGAGAAGAAAATTTAAGTAGCAGCTATGAAGTCAAAGTTAACTTGAGGGTATCATGTAATGTTACACTTGCCACTTTGAGATGACTTGTCATTGAAGACATGAATAGACACTAAAGTA
>WLWD01002031.1_pt1 | contig 93027 bp, 50 predicted proteins | sample 6712731 | NCBI WGS metagenome assembly WLWD01 (sample SAMN12718690, study PRJNA576275) | sponge metagenome | isolation source: marine sponge | host: Mycale hentscheli | place: New Zealand: South Island, Marlborough, Capsize Point | collected 2014-11-01
CAACTAGTGGTGTGCTTGAGCACAAATGGCGAGCGAGCCTGATAGTTAGGTAACATAAAATGTTACTCTTTTTAGCTTACTTCATGCAAACACTATAATAGCAGTTATGACATTAGATTTCAGCAAACAAATACAAAATCACTCTCTTACCTGATTAATGGTAACTTTTGTAGTATCAAACATCAACCATTCTGATAATCTCAATCACCAGTGACTCTTGAACAAGCTCTCAGCTACGATAAAAAATAAAACAGTGTTATTATTTGTAATTTTAGCCAACAAATATGGAATTACTACTTACCTCATTCTTGAGTATTGATAACTTCTGTAATATCAAATTGAAGTTACTTTGACCATCTGAATTACCTCGAATTCTTGACAACAAGCTCTCAGCTACATAAACAAAAGACAATCAATTTTAGCACACAAATACAAAATTACTTTCTTACCTCATTTTCTTGAGCAGTAGTAACTTCCGTAGTACCAAATTTGAGTCATTCTGACTATTTGAATTTACCAACCAAGCTCTTAGCTGAGTTAACAATAACAGAATTACCTGAATAAACTTAGAAAGCAGTGGCAAAGAAGCGCAGCTTGACAAAGACTTCACAATTGTTTCAAGAAGAGAGTAGCTATAAACGTTTTGGTTGAAACAGAGTTGCGTAAGGCAGTGCAGCAGGATTCTCAGCGCTCGTTAATTGAAAAATACTGGAACTGTGAACGCTTTACCTAACTTACGTAATTAGAAGCGCGGGCTAAAACAGAAGTCTCACGGACCCCATAAACAGATAAATAAATAAATAGCGAAATCTCGATTGCGTTACCCCTGATAGTGTCTCGCTCGCTTCGCTCGCTCGCCAATAACATATACCAGATTTTGCATTATCCACAAGTAATAAAGAATTAGCAAATAACTAGTGATGTGCTTGAGCACAAATGGCGAGCGAGCCTAAAGACTATACTATTGATTTTGACTTCTAATACTGAAGCTACTGGAAATAAGGTCCAGTATATAAATTTAGCATACAGGGTAAAGGGATTTCAGTGCCATAGTAACAACTCTCTGCAACTGCTTGAATTGAAGGAAAAAACAACAACAACAGAACAATACACATTATTTAAAAGTTTTCTTTGTGATATTCTTTAGCTAAGTAGTGGTTGTAACACACAATGCTTTGACACAGCTGGACATGCACCTACACAGACTTACCTTCGCAGTAGTCTAGTGGACAATGTATTTTCAAGTAAATACTGTTGCGCACGGCTTATAACCATGACAAAGAGCGCATTGACTTACCACCGCCACTAACTCGAATAGAAATGGAAGTCCCTTAAGTTTTCAAGTTGTAACTGCACCCGCAAAAGAATTCAAAACGGTAAGCAATTCAATTTCTAGGGTGATGACGGGTACTGATCGATCACCAGAGGACTCTGTTTAGTGCAATTTGGGACGGGGTAGACTACCGAACTAACACAAAAACGCGAGGGTCAAAGTACAAAATGACATACATACGTCCATACATATATACAAATAAATAAATAAATAAACATCCCCGATTTTCGATTGTGTTACCCCTGTAAGTGTCTCGCTCGCTACGCTCGCTCGCCAATAAACTAGAAAATGCTCGTGTAGCATTGGTTGGGCTAGCGAGCGAAGTTCTGGAATAGAACCCCTTAAACCCCTATATCAGAGCCGGAGCCAGCAAATAAAATGTGGTACGGCTCTAACCATTAAACTAACAGTTTATAACACTTTTACAATAATATGTAGCTATCCACAGAGTCTCAGCATTTTAAGAATATCTGGCTGAGGGAACCAATCTTCAAGAACTATAGCAGAAGGAACTTTGAGACTTGTGAACATGCTCCTGCTAAACCTGCGAGTTGGAAATTCACAATTACATTTTGGTTTTCATATGGACTTGTCACCATCATATTATTCTGTATGTATCCATGCTGTCTTGCTATCAAACACATTAACTCTTTGAGAATGGGGTTAATTAAGTATAGTTAAGCCTTGCAGAGTTTGACAGAAACAATACAAACTACTTTTTTTTTTTAATTGAGAGATAGCAATGAGAAAAGATTTATATTAATAAATTTGCATATTATTGTGTTATGAAAAATTACGATTAGCTAATTGGTGAACAAAAAAATTATTTTAAAATGAATCTGTAGTTGGCGAGCGAACGTAGCGAGCGAGACACTTACAGAGGTAACACAATTGAAAATCGGGGATGTTTGTTGGTTTATTACACTAGAAAATGCTCGTGTAGCATTGGTTGGGCGAGCGAGCGAAGTTCTGGAATAGAACCCCTTAAACCCCTATATATATACATATATAGGGGTTCATTTAGTAATTAATATAAGAGGGGGTGCGATTGAGCTTGTGCTATCTTAAGAGGGTCACAACCTTCATACATAATTAAGATGGAAGAGGAGATGGGTTTTAATTACCAAGACAATAGGAGGTAGGTATTAATTGTAGCTGATCACATGAATATACAAATTGATTGGATGGTTTGAACAAACCATGGTGTAAATAAGTATTAGTAGCTATTCATTTGATACTGGATCGTACCCTCCCACTTGTGCTATTAACCCCAAATACCAGTTTTCCATGCTGTTATGTATATATCCATATACATGTATTCCATCAATTCCATTTATTTACTTTCAGTTCTAATAGCTATCAAAATGGCTTCCTTGTCCCAACTTTATTGCAAAATATTTGAAGATATCACAAACTGTCAAAAAACGCGCGCGTTTAAACGACCACGTATTCAGGATGCGCGTTTAAACGACGACGTATCGCGTTTAAACGACGACGACGTATGCGCGGGACCACGTATTCAGGATTTCCATAGACTACATCTTAGAGTTGCTCGCTCGCTTCGCTCGCTCGCCAATAAAGCGAAATCTTGATTGCGTTACCCCTGAGAGTGTCTCGCTCGCTTCGCTAGCTCGCCAATAAATAAACATCCCCGATTTTCGATTGTGTTGCTTGAGCACAAATATAGAGAGAGCCTGCCTGCCTAGGTTACATAAAACTACAGTATTGTTACATACTATACTTTAGCTTAGTTCATGCAAAGAAGTAAACAGTAGTTGACCATTAATATTACCAATCAAATACAGAATTACTCTCTTACCTCAATTTCCTGAATAGTGGTAACTTCTGTAGTATCCCATTTAAGCCATTTTGACTGCCTCAATTACCAGTAACTGTTGAACAAGCTCACAGCTCTACCAAAAAACAACAACAACAACAACAGCCAGAGTTATTTTTGTAATTATTTAGCTAACACTATGGAACTACCTACTTACCTCAGCTTCTTCATGGTGGCTTCCTTTGTTTCGATATTTAGCCACTCTGGCTACTAGCAGTGGCACTAGTCTGGCATAGCCAGACCCTTTACCCAACCACTACACGGAGAAAGGGTCTGGGGACAATCGTGCACACCTTGGCTGTTCTAGAGGAATGTGGTAGCGGTTGTCTAAATAATAGTTAGGCCCTGCTTCAGATTTAGGGTCCTTGAAGGCCTTTGATTGTAGAGTCCCGAGCGCAGCGAGGGCGCTACACTTAGGGCCTGAGGGATCTTAAAAACAGTAACGATTGCGCGCAGCGCCTAATTAATTTAGAACCTAGCAACAGTTCCTAACAACACAATTGGAGGTACTCTACATATAGAAGCCCTGCCCTGAAGGCGGGGCACTCATATAGAATCCCTCCCTGAAGGACCTAAGAGATTTATTAAAGTCCCTCTGTCACAATACAAAAACTACAGTAGAATTATAGTTAGGTCCCAAGACCAAGGGATCTACCGGCTAGTAGGATCCTGAAGGCCCTAGGTTGTAAGTGTCCCGAGCAAAGCGAGGGCGCTACTAAGGGCCTCAGGGATCCTACTAGCCGGTGGATCCCATTGGTCTCGGACGTACCTTGGCAACAAAAGCTTATGTTAACCATGCTGAAGTTTTTTTGACAAAATCCCATGAAGAAGTAGTTTTGGAAGACCAGCTTGTTTATTGGCAAATCCAGACTGTTTAGGAGACCCTTGGTGTTCCTCATGGGGAATATGTAAGTCTGGTACTGAAACAAATACTGTATAGAAGAAGACGAACTTTTTGAGTTGCTAAGCAGACAATTAGACCCTGAAGCCGTATTTGTGCAGGCCAGTACCAGCCCCTCCCCTGACCATTATCCCGACAAAGTTTTACGTCAATTTGCACCTCCAAAAAGCGACATTAGCGAGCTAGGGATAGTGACATTCCCACCAAAACTAAACAAGACACTAAAGAACTGGTCACAGAAGCTTGCCTGGTGTTAGAAGCTACAAGCGAATTTCTCATCAAAAAGAAGCGCTTTCAGAATTCTAAACAAGGTACCAAGGCTTACCAATGATATTTCTTTAGGAACTGCTTATGATTTTTCATCTACTTCCAGTTATAAATCAGGACCGTCCACTTTAAATCTTTCTGCACATGAATTAACACCTTCAGTATCCTTGCTGTCAACTCCACCCCTACCTATAATACCTTACACTGCCACTTTCAACCTATCTAATACTCACCCTTCATCAAAATCACCTGCAAAATCCATGTCTATCCAAGAAACATCAAATATTTTATCTACACCCAATTATTCGACTTTCATAACTAAGCTTTAACACACCTATGTGCTACTAACATTCAAACAAAGAACTGTATTCCAGGAACTTTTATATTTAACTCATGCTCATCAAATACTTTTAACATTCATCACTAGTGTTTGCATATTCATGGTTGTTATCAGTTTCATTATCATAAATATATAAATATATTGTAACAATAACAAAAATTATTTGTTTGTAAGTCTTGCCTCACTTTCCTGACGTGTATATATATATCGCGAATTCCATTTATCATGACAAGAGAGCATACTCCCTTACTATATCAACAGTAACAAGCACAATCATGAAATTCCCATGCCTGAGAGAGTTTCAATACCTGTAAAATACAATAGAGGAAGAAGAGTGAGGTGAGTACTACAAAGACTGGGTAATTGGAAATGGGATTAGGGTTGGGGGTAGTAGATATGTAGCTAACATTAAACAGATCCCACATTCCTGAACTATCAAAGTGTTGGTGATTGCTGCACTTGTGCAAAATACTCTGTGGTTGTACTCATGGGTCAGCTCATCCAGCAAACCATGTGGGTGCCATAACAGTAATTAGAACATAGCTACTGTAGTTTTTGTATTGTGACAGAGGGACTTTAAATCTCTTAGAACATTGGTGAGTGACTTTGACCCGTTAATTTCCAGCTGCTCCATGGTCCACAGTCAGGCTGTGTGGGTATGGCCAGGCAGGACAGAGGGAGGCAGGGCTGTCAGCCCCTTCCTCCCCCCCCCCCCCCCCCCCCCCCTCCAGTATCCACCCACTGTACAATTGGTGTGGATGGGGGTTACCCGAGGGCAAGTGTGGGGCACTCTCCACGCCCTTCTGGCCCCAGCAGGAGGCTTGCTGACTCCCTACCCCTAGCACACCTAACCTGCCCCCGGCCCTGTTGCCACCGCCCGCTCCCACGTGGTATATGTATGATAGGCGAGGAGCTCTTTCCACTTTTCCGGGTACTGAGTGCCGATGATTGCCGCGTATGCCAATAAACACTGCACCCAGCTCAGGATGTTGGGCATCTCCCACCTTCTGGGCTGAGAGGACTCTCCTTCGCCTGATCCCTTCCTCCTCTCTGCCTCCACATTGTCTCGCAACAGCTCAGCCATATCTACGTACTCCCCTTTTAGAATATTTTTTACCAGTCTGGCTGGACTGCTGGGAGGGCTTCGCTCAGCAGGAATGGTCTCACCTCTCCCTTGTTCACAGCGCCACTCTGCTCTTTCTTCTCAGAGACCGCGTTTCCTGCCTCCGGTGTCACACTTGAAAAAGTTCTCAGATCCAAGCGTCTCACCTCCTCCACATCCTACATTGTGGGTCCACTCCAGTCACCCGCTCTTGGCGTGCTTGCTTATTTGGGTCTCTCCCCTTTTCCCTCCAGGCCTCCCCAGACTGCTTATGCTCTATGTGACCCTGTCACGCCTTCCCAATGCACCCCTCATTATGGGTCGCTTACACAGTCTCGTGCACCTTCAGGGTCCCTTCTCCCTTCATTTCCCCCAGGACACTCGCTCTTTGACTGCCCTGTCCTCCCAGGGTCGCTTACCCTGCTCACTGTGCCGATGGAATCCCTAATGCTCTTAACACTTTAGGCTACTTGCTCTCATCTCCCCTGGACCACTTGCCTTGATCTCTACTCGGCCGCTTGCCCTCATTTCTACTGGACCGCTTGCCCTCATCTCTACTGGGCTGCTTGCCCTCATCTCTACTGGGCTGCTTGCTCTCAACTCCTCTGGGCCGCTTGCCCTCATCTCTACTGGACCGCTTGCCCTCATCTCTACTGGGCCGCTTGCCCTCATTTCTGGACCGCTTGCCCTCATCTCTACTGGGCTGCTTGCTCTCATCTCTACTGGGCTGCTTGCTCTCAACTCCTCTGGGCCGCTTGCCCTCATCTCTACTGGGCTGCTTTCCCTCACCTCTACTGGGCTGCTTTCCCTCACCTCTACTGGGCCGCTTTACAGTTTTTTAAGGAGAGTTTGGGACTTAATCCAGCTCCCACAAACGTTCTAGCGACCTTTGCAGTGGGTCTTCTTTGGGTTGAGTTTGAAGGATTGGAGCTTGAGTGGACCCATGATAATCTGACCGAAAATAGTCTTGGTTGCTGCGAGCTTAGCTTCCGGATAGTAGAGGAAGTCCTTAGTGACATACTTGCATCTGTCCTTAGTGACATACTTGCATCTGTCTATAGAGCAGATGATGAGGTCCAAGGGTCCACCTAGATTAGAGTCAGCTAGCTGAAGATTTTTTATGGATGGTTCATCGAGGATGGTTCTTTTACAATGAGGCAGTTGTAATGGCTTTAGCTTTGGGATAATCGAGAATTTCAGTGTGACAGACTACCCAGGGTTACCAAGACACTGAAGTTGTGCTTACACTTGCTGCTGCCCTCTCCATAGGCTCCCTCTATGAGAACTCTCTGAGAATACTGTGGAAGTTTGAGCTGGAAGGCGAGACTCTCAGACATGAGTGAAATGCCTGAACCAGAGTCCAGGGCAGCTCTGGCTGGTAGTTGCCAGTCTCCATGAATGACATTAACAACTGCAGTATCGACAAAGTAGAGCTCTGGAGGAGTGAGTGGAGCTGACACACACCCTTGTCAACCTGCCTTGTCAACCTGCCTTTGGGTTTGGACTTTGGGTGCTTGTCTGCTTGTGCTTTGACAAAGGAGTTAGTGACAGAAGTGGTCTCAGAGTTCTCTGCTGCATTATCTCTGTGCAGGAGTGAGTGATGGCGTCCGCGATAGTGTCTGCATGAGAAGGGGGAAGTACATTTTGTTCTGAGAATGGGAATCATGCAAGCAATTGGTGCAGCATTGATATTCTTTGACGACCTTGTTGCGCTGCTCCAGTTCATAGGAGAGGAAAATAGAGCACCTGGTTAGGGAGTGGTGTTCCTTGCAGAGAGGACCATAAAATTTTTGATGAAGAGGCCGTAGTAGAATATTTAGTCAGAGCATTGTGTTTTTTGGCGCTGGAGCCAGATGAAGATGGCTTTTTGCTGAAGGAATTTGGACTAGGCTCTACCTTGGCAAGGCTGTATTCCAAGGGCTTGAAGAAGTTAAACATCTCGTCAAGTGTAGGCAGAGAGGTGTTAGTTGTGTAACGTCTGGCCCATTCTTCCTGGACTTTGCTGTCAAAGTGCTCATATATATGGGCAGCAAGAAACTGGGAGAGCTTGTCACCTTTGAGAGCTTTCTTCATGTTTTCAAAGTTCAGCAGATACCGTTGTCACATCCGACGAAAGCTGTATTGATTAAATGAGTATGTCTCCTTGTGATCAAATTCCTGAACGATATGTGGTATATGATGGTTGTACTTCCATAACTGTTGATGAGTGCTTGCACTGCCTTAGAATAACCGTCTGCTCGTTGTGAATGAACGAGACCTGTTTCCTTTGCCTCCTGAGTGCTCATAGCTTTGAGAAGTAGGTATCTCTTTTCTTTATCATTCAAGTGTCTGCCTCTAGACTCCAGAGTAGAGGAGAACAAGTCATAAAAAGGTCTCCATTCTGTGGGTTTCTGGAGAATGAAAGCAATTCTAGTTCAAACTTGGTGTGTTTTCTGGCAGTGTGACCATAGGGGTTGTTCTTCCTCCTTTAGTGTCCTATTCCTTGGCTTGGGCTTTGGCAATGTCAGCAAAATAACGAGTCACAGCATTCTGGAAGTGGTCATGAAGATGACTGAATTATTCGTCGTCCTTGAGTTCTTCTGTGTCTCGGAGAAAGTCTGAAACTTTGTCTGCAAATTTTCGGAAGGCCTTCTCAAACTCGTGTGGTCACATTTGGAATCTCATTGAGACGATCTAACTCCCGGTTAAAGAGAGAGAGATTCCTGATATTGTTTAATTTTGGAGATGAGGCTGATAAGTTGTTGCAATCTGCTGATTGCCCATAGCGTTCTTTGAACTGTTGATATGCGAAGTGGGATCCTGCGAAGGGTTGGTCGAATTAGGACGTTTCTGTTATTAGTTGTAGGTGCAGTGGGTGGAGCTGGGTGTTGGTCTGCAGTATCCGGCTCAAAGGACCAATGCCCACGGGGCGTAAACCTCTTGGTCAAGTCGAAGTGACGCAAAAGACTGGTACAACTTCAACAGTGTTCAGAGGACCAGAAGATGAAACTATCTACAACCTCATCAGAACCTGCTGTGCATGCGCAAGGCAAAGCCTCTAATTCTGCAATATACCCACATCACTTGGCAGATTGCAGGGAGCTGTTTGCAGTAGTTGCAGGGCTATTTGTATAAAGTTTTAAGCTTCTAGGCATACAATTTACAACATTTAAATAGAGTAGAGCAAGCTGATACATTCAGTGGGATGCGTGCTTATGAATATGATTAAGTCTATGAGATCAGGTGGGTGGTATTCAGACTGCACTCTGGGTCACTAGCAATGCAAGTGTCTCCACTCAGTATAGACGTGCTGGCAGAATGGACTGTATTCACACTCAGCTCCTCAGAGTTTCTTGCTCGGTAAAGGGTCAGAGAGCCCGAGCTCAACGACATGTTTGGCGATAATGACATATCGACCCTGGCTGCACCACAATCGGCTGGAACCGTCTGAGCTAGCTAGGCTAAGAAATGTTCCTTTTGCTCTAGTCCTGTTCCGGGCTTCCTTAGTCTGAACACATCTCAATATTTTTCTAATGTACTACATACTTGCAATCCCTATTATTTTTTTGTTAAATGTCTTAAGAATCCATCTGATTCATTTAATGTATTTAATCACGTCGCTTTTCTCTCTGGCCCCACAAGGTCTTCAACTAATCATAAAACTGGAAATTAAGTTCCATCACACTTCCACTACACCACATCAATATTTTAATCGCATAGCTCTACTATGGAACACATTCTCACCAATTGATCTTTCATTGTCCTTCACTTCTATTAGTGTCTTCTCTAGCAAAAATTTGGGGATTTATTTGTTGCACACATCGAGTCAGATAATTTCCGGCACATTTTGTTGTTTATGTCCTTGCTCTAGATCACACTCACTTTATTAATGTATCACTTACCTCACATACTTAGCTGTAATTATTATCACTTTGATTTCCTATTTTCTTTTTTCTTTTAGCAACCTAGGCTGCTCTTTTGTATCAGAGTTTGTCCTTCATCCACCCTTCTTATCATTATTACACCCTTATTTTAATTCAGCGAAGCGAGCGGAGCTGACTCTCTAATGAGTACGCGATATATATATATATATTTTGTTATTTTTTTGTTTTTGTTATTTTTTTGGTTAGGTCTAGGAATGGTTTTTGTTCTTGCGTGGGCGTACGTGTGCACATTTTCTCCTACGCGCTTGCGCGGGCCGGGTAACCTTCTTAGCAACATTTTGTTTTGTTTACCCGCCGTACGAAGTAGCGATGCCCAGTGAAACAAATTCTGCGAAAGAGAGACAAAACGTTAGAAACGCTTGGTCAAGAGCTTTGAGGGCGTTAGAAACTCAAGAAGAAAAATTAGTAAGGAGAGAGATAAGAAATGAAAAAGACAGGGCAAGGAGGAGGAGAGCCAAAACGAAACAGAAACAGGTAGCAAAGTAAAGAATCTTTCTGTTTGAAGAGCCATTAAATGTTCCTATCCACACCAAGCATGCATGGAATAGCTGCAATTACAGGGAACATGCATCCCTCGCTTCTCTATTTTGTGCTATTAGAGTGCAACACTAGTTTTAATTCTCGAATGTGGTTGTAAAGTTATAATTCAGCGAAGCGAGCGGAGCTGACTTACTAATGAGTCCGCGTGTATATATATATATTTGGCGAGCGAGCGAGACACTTACAGGGGTAACACAATTGAAAATCGGGGATGTTTGTTTATTTATTTATTTATATGTATTACGTATGTCATTTTGTACTTTGACCCTCGCGTTTTTGTATTAGTTATGTGATCGACCCCGTCCCAAATTGCACTAAACAGAATCCTCTGGTTTATCGATCAGTACCCGTATCACCCTAGAAATTGAATTGTTTACCGTTTGAATTCTTTTGCGGGTGCAGTTAAAACTTGAAAACTTAAGGGACTTCCATTTCTATTCGAGTTAGTGGCGGTGGTAAGTCAATGCGCTCTTTGTCATGGCTATAAGCCGTGCGCAACAGTAATTACTTGAAAATACATTGTCCACTAGACTACTGCGAAGGTAAGTCTGTGTAGGTGCATGTCCAGTTGTGTCAAAGCATTGTGTGTTACAGCCACTACTTAGCTAAAGAATATCACAAAGAAAACTTTTAAATAACGTGTATTGTTTTGTTGTTGTTTTTTCCTTCAATTCAGGCAGTTGCAGAGAGTTGTTACTATGGCACTGAAATCCCTTTACCTGTATGCTAAATTTAAAAACTGGACCTTATTTTCAGTAGCTTCAGTGCTAGAAGTCAAAATCATTCATATAAAAATAGTATAGTCTTTAGGCTCGCTCGCCATTTGTGGTCAAGCACATCACTAGTTAAGTCTAGGAATTGTTTTTGTGCTTGCGTGGGCGTACGTGTGCACATTTTCTCCTACGCGATTGCGCGGGCCGGGTAACCTTCTTAGCAACATTTTGTTTTGTTTACCCGCCGTATGAAGTAGCGATGCCCAGTGAAACAAATTCTGCGAAAGAGAGACAAAACGTTAGAAACGCTCGGTCAAGAGCTTTGAGCATAGTTGCCAACTTTTAGATACAAAATGTAGGGACAACTCGGCGAGCTTGCGCGCCTGAAATTTTTTGCCACGACCACGCCCTTTTTAATTAAACCACGCCCCTTTTGCCACGTCCACATGCACATCGAAAAGATTCAGTGGTACCTGGTGATTGATCGTGAACTGATGATTTGTTTTGTGAACTGATGATTTGTTATGTGAACTTGTTTTTAGTCTTTGTGAAGTGATTGGCGAGTTGCTTTCTTGCGTTATGACTAAAAATAACTGTACTTTGACCCTACTCGGGCCATAGCTAGCTAAACTAAGTCTCGAGCTGTACTGTTACAGTTTAGCCTTCATTTTCTGGCCTCGGACCCTCTCTGGTCGGTGATGTCGGGACAGGAGCGGGACTGGAGCTAGAATGTCGGGATTGCCCGCCAGAATCGGGATGGTTGGCAACTATGTTTGAGGGCGTTAGAAACTCCAGAAGAAAAATTAGTAAGGAGAGAGATAAGAAATGAAAAAGACAGGGCAAGGAGGAGGAGAGCTAAAACGAAACAGAAACAGGTAGCAAAGTAAAGAATCTTTCTTTTTGAAAAGCCATTAAATGTTCCTAATTTATTTATTAGACTATTCCTTAGGATTACGGTACCAATCAACTTGATACAGCTATTTTGTGCTATTGTTTCTCACTTTGACAGTATTTTGTAGCCACACCAAGCATGCATGGAATAGCTGCAGTTAAAGGGAACATGCATCGCTCGCTTCGCTATTTTGTGCTATTAGAGCGCATCACTAGTTATTGGCGAGCGAGCGTAGCGAGCGAGCGTAGCGAGCGAGACACTTACAGGGGTAACACAATTGAAAATCGGGGATGTTTGTTTATTGGCGAGCAAGCGTAGCGAGCGAGACACTTACAGGGGTAACACAATTGAAAATCGGGGATGTTTGTTTATTGGCGAGCAAGCGTAGCGAGCGAGACACTTACAGGGGTAACACAATTGAAAATCGGGGATGTTTGTTTGTCAGTATAATACTAGTGATGTGCTTGAGCACAAATGACGAGCGAGCCTAAAGACTATACTATTTTTATATGAATGATTTTGACTTCTAACACTGAAGCTACTGAAAATAAGGTCCAGTTTTTAAATTTAGCATACACGGTAAAGGGATTTCAGTGCCATAGTAACAACTCTCTGCAACTGCTTGAATTGAAGGGAAAAAAAAACACAACAAAACAATACACGTTATTTAAAAGTTTTCTTTGTGATATTCTTTAGCTAAGTAGTGGTTGTATCACACAATGCTTTGACACAACTGGACATACAACCTACACAGACTTTACCTTCGCAGTAGTCTAGTGGACAATGATTTTCAAGTAAATACTGTTGCGCACGGCTTATAACCATGACAAAGAGCGCATTGACTTACCACCGCCACTAACTCGAATAGAAATGGAAGTCCCTTAAGTTTTCAAGTTTTAACTGCACCCGCAAAAGAATTCAAAACGGTAAACAATTCAATTTCTAGTATGATACGGGGTACTGATCGCAGAGGATTCTGTTTAGTGTAATTTGGGACGGGGTCGACCACATAACTAACACAAAAACGCGAGGGTCAAAGTACAAAATGACATACGTACGTCCCTACATATATACAAACATCCCCGATTTTTTCATTTTTACCCCTGTAAGTGTCTCGCTCGCCAATTATATCGACGTAGGTATGTCATTTTGTACTTTGACCCTCCGTATTTTTGTGTTCGCTCCGCGTTCGACCCCGTCCCAAACTTCACTAAACAGAATCCTCCGGTTTAGCGACCATTACCTGTATCACCTTAGAAATTGAATTGTTTACCGCTTTGAATTCTTTGCGGGTGCAGTTAAAACTTAAAAACTTATGGGAGCTCTATTTCTATTCGAGTTAGTGGCGGTGGTAAGTTAATACGCTATTTGTAACAGTTATAAGCCTTACTCAACAGTATTTACTTAAAAATTCATTGTCCACTAGACGAACCACTAAGGTAAGTCTTGCGTAGGTATGTTCAGTTGTGTGAAAGTAATGTGCGTTACAACCACTATTAAGAATATCACAAAGAAAATTTTAAATAACGTGATTTGATTTTGTTGCTTCTTTTTCAATTCAAACTGTTGCGGGAGCGGTTACTATGACATTGAAACCCCTTTACCGCATACGTATTTTAAAAACTCGACTTTATTTTAGTAGCTTGAGTGTTAGTTGTTAAAATCAAATTTAACAATAGTGTAGTTTAAGGCTCGCTCGCCATTTGTGCTCAAGCACACCACTAGTTTATTTAGATATGTATGGACGTACGTATGTCATTTTGTACTTCGACCCTCCGTATTTTTGTGTTCGCTCCGCGTTCGACCCCGTCCCAAACTTCACTAAACAGAATCCTCCGGTTTAGCGACCATTACCCGTATCACCTTAGAAATTGAATTGTTTACCGCTTTGAATTCTTTTGCGGGTGCAGTAAAAACGCAAAAACATATGGGAGCTCCATTTCTATCCGAGTTAGTGGCGGTGGTAAGTTAATACACTATTTGTCACAGTTATAAGCCCTATTCAACAGCATTTACTTGACAATTCATTGTCCACTAGACTTACCACGAAGGTAAGTCTTGCTAGGTATGTTCAGTTGTGTGAAAGTATTGTGTGAAAGTATTGTGCGTTACAACTACTATTAAGAATATCACAAAGAAATTTTTAAATAACGTGACTTGATTTTGTTGCTTCTTTTTCAATTCAAACAGTTGAGGGGAGTGGTTACTATGGCATTGAAACCCCTTTACCGTATATTCGTAATTTAACATGGCTCGCTCGCCATTTGTGCTCAAGCACACCACTAGTTACACCCTTATTTTAATTCTCGTTATTTATGTGGTTGTAAAGTTATAATAATAACTAGCAAGTACCCCGCCACATAGTAGCGCTTGACGTATTGCAAATTAAGAATGCAGTAGCACAAGTGATCTTGCTCAGTTAAGGTTACATAAGTTTCCCTTTCCTGCTCTTATTTCTGAACTATCTGAGCTTTTCTTATACCCCACCTCTCCTTCTTCAGCTCTTCTTCTGAGTCACAGAGTCCCCTTTTCCTATCTCTCCTGCTTCTGAATTTCTGTCCTACTTTGAGAAACTTTTGTCTTCTATTTCGTACTTTCGCCTTCCTTTTGGAAATAAACCCCCGCCCTTACTCGTGGATTCCGCCCGCTTAAATCGCTCGCCTTTTTGCCTTCTCTTCCCTTCCATTTTAAACCTATGCGGCCTTACCTCGCCGATTCCACCCGCTTTTTAGTCCGTACATTCGCCTCATTTTTTAATTAAACCTACACCGCCTTCCATTGTGTATTGCACCCGCTTTTTAGAATTAACCAGCAATTTCTACTGAAAGTGACGACACTTTATCTACCGTGAGATGACGATGCCTTACCAATCAGTCTAAAGCTTATGAATTATTCATGAATACACACACGGTCGGTCGTCGTCGTTACTGACACACAAGCGTATTTAATGTACACTGGTCTAAGTCTGTCGGGCGAAGGGGCGACTGTGTGCTGCATGAATAATTCATTAGGTTAGCCGCGGAGTGGTGTGTAAAGCGGTGTAGGGGGGTGAGACTAAAATTCGGACCAAACCGGGCTAATTTTTTTTTTGGACTTACTTTGGACTTAGAAAATGTTCTGATGTGTGGTAACCCGGAAACCACGCCTCTTCCAACGTACATATGGGTAAAGGGTGCCTACGTGGCTTCCTCGTTTTGGAATCGACTTAGTATGGCTTCTTCTGGAGTAGTTCACAGCATAGTTTGTCCGCAGTCTGCTGAACTGAAGAATGTTATTATTCATGGAGCAGTTTTTGAACGAATTCTTGGTGGATCGGAAGAACCTACCCGGAATTGGCTGTGTGATGAAGTAACTAATCAGAATATATAACTTTATTTATTTAAATTTAAAATTATGTCTGTTTATTTAATAATAGGGAGTAAATGCCATTCTTGCAAGAATTCTTTACTATGCTCAAAAAGATGGTTATGGCAAGGTCGGTTAATTCTGTTGATTTAATATTCTTGTTTATTTTGCAGTTATGGTATGTTACTTTAGAAAGTCTACCTATTTAGTTCATACTTCTATGAGCGGTTAAGAAGAAATTTTGATCATGCATGTGACGTGGCAAGCTCAATTATGGTGAAGCAGTTATGTATAGTTATTGTTGTGCTACATTGTTTGTATTTATCTGCAGCCAGATGTCAAAAATATGCAGAAATGGTTAATTCCGATTTGCATTAATTCTCATTGGATGGCAGTAGTAAGCAAAAAAATCAACAAGAATAGAGTCCCAATTTAGCACTGCATTCCGCTTGTTCCCTTTTGTTTTATCTTAGGTTATTAAACTTGATCAATACTGTATTAAAGTTTTGGACTCGTTGCATATAGAACAAACATTAGTGGCTAAGAAAATCATGTAGGTTAACATTTTCACCAAAATGAATCATTACGTTTTTAACAATAATTTACAGTCAGTTTCTACAATATGTATACCCCAAGATTTTGAATTGGAAGATAGTATATGAAAAACAGGTACAATTTTTGACATTCTAGTGTAGCCTAAGCTATCGTTGAAGATAATAAAATTTTTATAAAAAAATATTTTTGTCTTCAATATTTGTTGACAATAGTTACAGGCAGTAACAAAATAACTGAAGTTTAATTATTCCTGCAGAGTTTTCCCAAACAAACCAATTCATACGACTGTGGAGTGTTAATGATCAAGGTTTGGACTTATTTTTGTTATTAGTTCATTGATGTTGTTGTTGTTTTGTTTGTTAGTTTTTTTTAATTGTTATTACTATTGTACTACTTAGGGATTGGAGCAAGAAGTTTATTGCGATGACAATTTTACACTCCCAAGGATTAATCCAGTATGTAATATGTGCATGATGGGATTATGAGTGAAGGAAATAATTGGGAGAGCTGTTACTGTTATTGCTGTTGTTAAACCCTTAGGGTGCATTCGCCTGAGGGTTTACGGTTCAAATTGTCATTAACGCTCAGTGCGCATGTGCCTGAGGGTTATGGTAGTCACATTGTCATTCATTCACTCTGTCATAATGTTCCAGATTTTTTGTTTTCGGCCTTGTTCTCCTGAAACAGCTGGTGGAATCATTACCAGTTTAGTAGCAGTGACGCCCTTTTTTATGGCCCTGATCAAGTACTGGGTAAGCCGTTGATAGTCCTAGGCGTAGCTATCTATAGCGCTGAGGGTTTGCACTTTAGTGCTCTAGTTTATTCATTCATTAAACTCTCACCGCGCATGTGCATGAGGGTTTTATAGTAATCAATTCGTCATGCTGTCATTCATTCATTCAATCTATCAACAACGGTTCTCAAAAGTGGCTTTTTACCAGGCTCTGTAACATTGCACAGGTAGAGATTTGGACCAAGTAAGTCCCTTTAATGTGCCAGGATTTTTGTTTTTGGCCTTATTCTCCAGAAACAGTCAGTTGAATTCTAGACTTGCGATCATTACCATAGTAGCAGTTACGCCCCTTTTACTACTAAAGTTTTACTGGTTATTTACTCTGGCGTAGCATCACAGTGAAGGGAAAGGTGCTGTATTGTGTGTGGAGATAGAAGATCCTTAGCTATGCTACTTATTTGTTTGCATATTGGGATATGGACTGAGCACTTTCAGCACCTTCATTCCAGCTTGTGAGTTATATGTGGTTTATAAGAGAGTTTGTCTTTTAGCTTAGTTGACCATAGCTACCACTCTGATGTGCTGCCCTTCAAACTATATACTAAATCAGGTAACGGTTTTTTAAAAGAATTGTGTTGTATATGCTAAATAAATGTAGTTTGTCCCTCTTTGTAATGCTTTACTGAAGTATCTAACAAAGCTAGTTAGTGATGTTGGCTAATTATTTCACTTTCCTATAATTTTTATGTTTACATTTTGTAAAAAATAACAGCACATATGATGAAGGAATCACACTAATTACAAACCGTTTAGAATACAAAAGGTATATATATAGAGGAGGATATGATTAAATGCAGTGATTGATGAGTAATATTGGTGTAACTGTGGCTTGAGTCTCTTCTTGCAAGTTTATTTGTTAGGTTTTGCTTTTTTTGTTACAATTGTTGTAGTTTTGATTTCTGTTTACTTTGGACTTTTCTTACAGCACAATGGACATATTTACAGAAAAGAATTTGTAGAGGTTATCAAGGCAAGTATTGGAGAGTAAGTTACATTTTGAGAGTTGGGACTTTAAATGTTTCAGTTTTTGTGGGTCATGTTTTTAGGGACCCTGAAAGCTATACCCCCTCAAGAGGCCAAATTGAACACTTAAAGTTTTCTTCATGTAAGGCGTAGAATTACTATTAGTTTATTGATTCACTATACTTCTATACTATAGTGGAATCTACTTTAAGTGGCCAGGCAGAATCTTTTTCTATCAGCAATGGTAAGCATTGCAGCATGGCTAGCCATTACTATAAAAACAAAGTTATAGTGTCAGTATGTTGGTAATGGTGTGCTCCAATCGTGCAGTGTGGCAAACAGGCTAGCATGGCTAGAAAAATACAGCAAAAGTTGATCAGTTTAATGAGCCCATACAGGCATGGACAGTTAAACAAAATATTGGTAAAAATTATTATATCTATTATAGTTTCAAGAAAAACAAGTGCAACAGCTTGATACTTGATCATGCCAAAAATTTAACAATATACTGGCCAAAACTTTATTGTTAGTAGACAATTTCCAGCTCACGAAAACATTTTAACCTGTTTGTAAAACTGGCAAAAAGCATAACCAAAATTCTATAGCAAAGTAATTTTCAGTAGCAGATTTAGAACACTATATTTAATGTCATTTTAATAGATAACACTATTAGAGAAATAAAAGAACGTAAAGAAGAATATGAAACCAAATATTCGTTTAACCTTGATACATCTAACCTTCAGATGTCATTATTTTACTCTTAATATGAAGTTTTATATTTCGTGTTAAATTTTCAACAGATCAAGGTTTTTCATCTAAAGATGTGTTCAGTCCTGATAAGATTGGAACATTAAATGAGGCTCAACATCAAGGTAATCTTTAAAACTATGAAAGATGTACATGTATGGTAGCTAATTGTGTGATTATTGGGTGTTTAGGTTCTTCTGGTTATCCTTCGAAGTGTAAAGATACAAAAACAAATGATTCAGGAGCTATAATAGTACCTCAGCATTGGTCAGAATTAAACCATATTTTGCAAGATTTATTACCATCAGATGATGAACTTACATATGTGGTAGAAAGCTATGTAGAAAAAGAATGCTATCACTTTGAAGGTGCACCAAAGAAAAATTTTGATCTAATAGTGCGTATCAATTTACAAGATGTTAATGAAGCTAAATTATTTCTAGAAGCTTTAATGAAACATAGCTATTGCACATACAGAGTAACTCGTACTTCAAAAAGTGGTATGAAACGAACAGCATATAAATTAGAAATGCACTGTCAGCATTTAAAGAAGCAACCAAGTAAAAAGCAGGCAGAAATACTCGCAACTGCACAGTCCAAAAAAGAACGAAAAATGTTTACCTCCAATATTAGAAACAAGAAAACCAAATGTCCTTCGAGGTTATCTCTTGTTGGCCAGATTCCTTCAAAACGGCAACTTTGTTCCAAATTTCCATAAAGCTGTTTTAAAAATAAATTTTACCCACAATCATCCGATTGTATCCGCTCATTCACTTAGCTTTCGTCCCATATCAATGGAAACAAAACAGAAATTTTTTTAATTGTTTGATGATGGACACAGTGCATCATCTGCAAGACACACTCATGAGCAACACTTGCTTCTTAATGCTAGCTCAGATGACGTAAAGCAGTCTTCCCTAGCAGACAGAGCAATAAATCCATCTGTTCAGGATGTGTGTCGGCTTTTTCAACATTGGAGAGAGAAATGTTACGGAAAAGAGGATGGTCTACCCCTTTTTCAAAGACTACAATTAGAAGTAGACACATACAATGCTAAGAATAGTGAACAAGGTGGTAAAGCTATTCTTCAGTGGTATGAAAAGCACTCTGACATGAGTGATGTTGAGGAGGAACCTAAGAAGAAAAAACGTAAAAGAGATCACAGTGACAAACCTCTTATTATTGCCATTTGCACACCACTTATGTCAAGGGCTCACAAAAATATTTGCCAAGCTGGTGAATTGGTATTTCTGGATTCATCCTCTTCTATGGATCGCTTTAACACTTCTATCTTTATCATGTCTACTCATTCTTCTTCTTCCGGTATTCCCCTGGGTGTGATTTTAACATCTGATGAGAGAGAGGAAACAATATATAATGGTTTAGAACTTTTGAAATCTGTCATGCCAGAAAATGCATTTTTTGGTAGAAGTTCTAGAGCTGGACCCCAAGTTTTTATGACCGATGATAGTATAGCTGAAAGAGCAGCTCTTCACAAATGTTGGCCACATGCTGTGATATTTTTGTGTACTTTTCATTTTCTACAGCGCCTATGGACTTGGTTATTAGATGGTAAGAACAAAATTGATGAAGAAGATCGTGTATTAATTATTAATGAAGTCAAAACTCTTGTTTATGAAAGAAATGAGACCAATATCACAAAACTTTGTGACAATTTAGTTACTAACACTAACATAATAAAGTATCCAAGTTTTGTAAAACATTTCAAGATTCTTTGGGATAAGCGATCAGCTTGGGCCCATTGTTTCAGAAAGAACGTATTAATTCGTGGTAATAATACAAATAATTATGCTGAGGCGGGAATTAAAATTCTGAAGGAATTTGTTTTTTCTCGTGTAAAGGCTTTTAATCTTGTTCAAATGTTTACTTTTATCTATGATGTTATGGACTTGTATTATCAAAAAAAATTAATAGCAATTTCAAATCACAGATTCGACACCTATATAGCATTGAGATTTCAAGGTCTTATTTCCAACAAAGTTTTAAAAGAAAATATTGCACATGTTTCAAATGAATATTTTCAAGTCAGAAGCTGTAGTGATTCCAACAAGTATCACACAGTTGATATAAAACTAGGAATTTGCACTTGTGAAAAGGGACAAGATGGTTCTTGCTGTATTCATCAAGCTGCAGTTGTTCAACACTTTGGGTGTGAATCTTTTAATTTTTTATGTACCCAATCACCAAGCTCAAGACTGATGATTGCAACTATAGCTTTAGGTAGTGGGGCAATTAACAAGTTGTCTTATTATGCTTCACTGCATCAGCAAGCAAAGTAAGAGAAGCAACAAAATATCCCTGATTGTACAGATAAAGATACAAGCAATTTTGAGGGTACTCAGTGGGATTTAATAAGATCTGGTTGTGACCATTTTGTGTCAAATGCAAACAAAGAAGACTGTTTGGAAATTGGAAATACCAAACAATTGAAAAATGACATTGACGAGTTTGCAGATAGTTTAAAGCTTTTGATATCTAAAGATGACCAGCAATTATCCAGTGGTGTTGCCAAGTTTTTGAGACGCTACAGAGCAATGTCTGAAAATAAGTCTACTGCAAAGCTAGCATCTGCCTTTCATCAATTTGGAGTTACATGGGGAGGCTCAGTGTCAAGGAAATCTGTGATGGGAACTATTCGCCATGGAAAAAGGATATGTATTCAGGCAACTTCAGCAGGTAGACGACGTGGTAAATCTTCACGTGGAAAATCAAAGATTCCATCTGGAAATCTTAAATTTGATACACACAGTCTACCAGGAAAAAAGCAACCAAAAGGACGACGTTTTCATTCTTTAAAAGGCAATGTTTCAAAAAACATACAAAATGCTGGAAAATGGTAACTAAAGCTATGCTATTTAACTGTTATTAACTTTTAAACTTTATATAAACTATTATTTCTGTCCACTCTTAAAAATTTGTAATCAGGGTACATACTTGTTCTAATTATTGTCTGAGACAATAATTAGAATGTCAACTTCAAAAACCTAAGGATATGAACAAATTAAGTAGGCAGTTGTTTAGGAATAGAATTTGAAAAGTTGTTGGGTAGTTTCAAGGGTAGCCTGTAGCATTTAGCTAGTACGATGACAATGACTATTGGCTTATTTTCTAACCAGGAATTTTGATTCTTTTTCCATTTTAGGCCTATTGTGTGAGTAAATTTGCAGTACAAACTTAACTACTTCCCTGAAAAACTGTGGCTGAATTGAATGGGTCCAGTAAGGCCTCCACTATGCCCCCATAACTGTCAGAACATTTCTTACCCATAACTGTCAAAACATTTTCTTCCTATGTATAGGCTCCGTTTAAAAAAAAAATGCTTCAAGGACATACCATACCCACTAGTCACCACCCCCTAATCATCATAACCACACCAAAATCACACCCATACTAATTGGAAATTTACTTTTATTATGAAGTACATCTGCTTTTTACTACAACCTTCTTCCATTTTTATAAGCATAGTAGCTAACCCAAGTGGCAAAAAAATAAATAAATAAAATAATACACCTGTGTTTTTTTGTTTTTCTCTCTCCATACTGTAACATACTGGCAGCTGCATTCTATTGCTGAATCTTGCTCCATAATAGTGAGTGGGAGTAAAAATAAATGTGCTGTAAGTAATGAAAGATGTACTAACTAACTATACACTCCTAGAAGTGTTTAGTAATAAACACCATGGACCATTTGCACTGATTATTCATTGTGCTGTAAGAAAAGTCCAAAGTAAACAGAAATCAAAACTACAACAATTGTAACAAAAAAAGCAAAACCTAACAAATAAACTTGCAAGAAGAGACTCAAGCCACAGTTACACCAATATTACTCATCAATCACTGCATTTAATCATATCCTCCTCTATATATATACCTTTTGTATTCTAAACGGTTTGTAATTAGTGTGATTCCTTCATCATATGTGCTGTTATTTTTTACAAAATGTAAACATAAAAATTATAGGAAAGTGAAATAATTAGCCAACATCACTAACTAGCTTTGTTAGATACTTCAGTAAAGCATTACAAAGAGGGACAAACTACATTTATTTAGCATATACAACACAATTCTTTTAAAAAACCGTTACCTGATTTAGTATATAGTTTGAAGGGCAGCACATCAGAGTGGTAGCTATGGTCAACTAAGCTAAAAGACAAACTCTCTTATAAACCACATATAACTCACAAGTTGGAATGAAGGTGCTGAAAGTGCTCAGTCCATATCCCAATATGCAAACAAATAAGTAGCATAGCTAAGGATCTTCTATCTCCACACACAATACAGCACCTTTCCCTTCACTGTGATGCTACGCCAGAGTAAATAACCAGTAAAACTTTAGTAGTAAAAGGGGCGTAACTGCTACTATGGTAATGATCGCAAGTCTAGAATTCGACTGACTGTTTCTGGAGAATAAGGCCAAAAACAAAAATCCTGGCACATTAAAGGGACTTACTTGGTCCAAATCTCTACCTGTGCAATGTTACAGAGCCTGGTAAAAAGCCACTTTTGAGAACCGTTGTTGATAGATTGAATGAATGAATGACAGCATGACGAATTGATTACTATAAAACCCTCATGCACATGCGCGGTGAGAGTTTAATGAATGAATAAACTAGAGCACTAAAGTGCAAACCCTCAGCGCTATAGATAGCTACGCCTAGGACTATCAACGGCTTACCCAGTACTTGATCAGGGCCATAAAAAAGGGCGTCACTGCTACTAAACTGGTAATGATTCCTGAACAGGGGGTGTAAGTCCCTGAGCTCAAGTTGGGAAGAAATGAAGGACCAGCCCAGTAGTGGGCAACATGTAAACAAGCCAGGACCTTAGCTAGAGTAGCTGTAGCTGTCAACAAGTTGGCAGAGATAGGCTTAGGTTAGTATAATTTAGACAAGCACATAACAGATAGACTGAATAAGAACTGAACAAAACATGTGGTCACACCAGAGCAATGAGCATGTGCAGAAACACCCGCACACACATACAAACACAATGCAATGAGTCCAGCTCAGTCCTTCAGTGCATGTAGTGCACTGCACCTTAGTGGCGGTTGTTGGGTCCAGTAGATCCCGAACATGCTGGGGGGCCGGCAGAAATGGCAGCAGCAGCTGAAGCTGGTGGTCCGGAAATGACAGCAGCTGTAGCTGCAGTGGGCATGTCAAAGTCCTCCAAGTAGACCTTCACTAGAGACTGCACACTCCGCTTGTAGGTGTGGCCGTTGCAGCGGATGTCGACAACCCTTGTCCTGCTGTCGTGGCCAGGGTATGTAGCGGTAACCCGGGCCAGAGGCCATCTTCCTCTTGCCAGTGTCTCGTCTCTGACGAAGACAATGTCCCCAACAGAGATGGACGTGTTGCTGCCCTTCCTCCACTTGCTTCTGGCCTGTAACTGTGTGAGGTAGTAGCCTTGCCAGGCCTTCCACAAGTCTTGGAGGAGTCTTTGCACCAGCTGCCACCTTCGAAGATGGGGCAGTTTGGCTTTGCTAGCTGGCTTGGTAGGAGGAGCCAGCAGTGGCCGGAAGATGAGGAAGTGGGCCGGTGTCAGAGTGAGGTCGTCTTCAGGTTCTGTAGTTCCGAGGTCGACCAGAGGCCTGCTGTTGAGAGAGGCCTCAATTCCAGTGAGCAGAGTCTGGAATTCGTCCAACCTGAGCGGGTGAGGTGCTACTTGCTTCCTGAGCAGCCGCTTCATTTCCCTCACAGCTGCCTCCCAAAGACCTCCGTGATGCGGTGATCTGGGTGGTATGGTGTGCCACTGCAGCTCCTTAGTGGACGAGACGTGAGAGATTGCTCCTTCAGAATGTTGAAGCATCCTCCGTATGGCTTGAAGTTCTGCCTTGGCTCCAACGAAGTTGGAGCCGTTGTCGGAGTAGACCGAATGTGGAGTCCCTCTCCTGTCGCAAAACCTCTGAAAGGCTGCCAGGAATTCCTCCGTCTCCAGAGATGTGCACACCTCCAGATGGACAGCCTTGCTTGACAGGCAAATGAACAGGCAGCAGTAGGCCTTGAACATGACCGGTTTTCTTGTGTAGCCCATCTTCAGCTGGAAGGGGCCGGCGAAGTCGACGCCAACAGAAGTGAATGGAGGAGATGGAGTCGTCCTCACTGAAGGTAGAAGGCCCATCTGCTGTGCAATAGGTTGGGCGTTGGCTCGACGACAGGTAGCACATCTTTTGGAGAGCCGTTTCAAGAAGGACCTGAGGCCAGGGATGAAGTAGGCATGACCCAGGATGCTTATGAGAGTAGAAATTCCAGGATGTTGATGTTTGTAGTGCTCTGTCTCTACCAGCAGCCTTGTAAGGGCGTGCTTGAGAGACAGAGGAGTTAGTTCTCTTGGGTGGGTGGCCGCTTCTTTCCTCACTCGTCCTGTCACCTTGATGAAGTGGCTTGCAGGTAGAAAGTCCTCTCTGGCGTGCTCGTGTTCCTTGAGGTACACGACCATCCCGTCTAGGCAGTGATGACCCGGGACAGTTTGCTTCTTGCGCAGCAGTTGAAAGACGTCTGGAAAGGAATCCAGTTGCTGCTTCAGCAGGAGGGCATCTCTGGTAGCAGAGAGTTCTTTGGAAGTGAGCGTTGGAAGTTTGTTGGCAACTGGAGAAGTCCTGCAGTTGATGATGAATCTTCTGATCCAGCTGTACGTCCTGGTCAGAGTCGTGTAGCTGCTGTACTGCAGCCAAAATCCCCACTCCTCCACTGGCAACAGTGCTGTGGTGAGCACCGTTGCCTTCACCCCTGGCAAGTTCCGCGGCAAGGGTGTGGCTGCAGTGGCAGGCCAGCTGGATTCTGGGCAGCTGAGCCATGATGGACCAGACCACCACAGAGTGGACGTGAGAAGCTCCGGAACTGAACAGCCACGGCTGGCTATGTCAGCCGGGTTAGACTTGGAAGGAACGTGCCTCCACAGGGATTCTGGAAGAGAGTCCTGTATGGCAGAGATGCGATTCCTCACGAAAACCTCAGAGATTGAATGAGGTGGCTTCCTGAGCCAGCTGAGCACGATTGATGAATCCGTCCATGGTTGAACTTGGGAGATAGAGATGTGCAGTGTGTTAGAGACGTAGACAAGAAGTTGTGCAAGCAGAGCAGCTGCCTGCAGCTCCATTTTTGGTATCGTGGTCAGCTTGAGAGGGCGGACCCTGGCTCTGGCTATCACTAAGGAGCAGCTGACGGTTCCGTCAGCAAATACTGACCGTAGGTAGACAACAGCACCGTAGGCGACCTCACTGGCGTCCGAAAATCCATGAAGAGATGAGGACACGGTTCTGGCGTTGCTGTCAAAATATCTGCGGTTGATGGGATGGCTGGTGACGAGAGGCAGGTCAGAAACCCAGGTCATCCAGCGTTGTTGCAGAGACTCTGGTACGTCGTCGTCCCAACCCAGCTTGAGTATCCAAAGCTCTTGTAGCAGTGCCTTGGCTGTGATGATGTAGGGTGCGAAGAAACCCAAGATGTCGAATATCTGTGCTGAAACGGAGGAAATCAGCCTCTTGGTCACACTGGTGGTCTGAGGAAGCTCAGGAGCAGCCACGTGTAAGCAGTCAGTAGATACTGCCCAGTGTATTCCCAAGGCCTTTGAGGAATCCTTGGCAGCTGGAATGTCCAGGTCAGCTGTCTCGATCAGTTCTGTGGGGATGGTGGATTTGAAGCTGTCGTTGTTGCTTCTCCATTTGCGGATGATCATGCCTGCCTTGGCAAGAAGTGAGCAGATTTGCTGTCGCTTGGCAGTGGCACCGTCTAAGTCTTCTGCTCCTGAAAGGAGGTCGTCGACGTAAAAGGACTGGTTAATGCACTGCCATGCCAGCGGGTGGGAGTCCTTGAATCTCTCAGCCAAGTGAAGCAGCACTTGTGAGGCCAGGAAAGGCGAGGACTTGATCCCGAAAGTGAGTCTGGTCATCCGTAGAGAAACTATGGTGCCAGACGCGTTCCTGGTGAGGAATCTGTGTAAGTCGTATTCCGAGGGATTCAGCAAGATTTCTCGAAACATCTTACTGATGTCGGCTGAAAAGGCGATCAGGTGGAGCCTGAAGTTGATCAGGATGTCTTCGATTCGGGGATAGAGATTGGGCCCGGGTAGTAGCAAGTCATTGAGTGAGGCACCGGATGACGACCTAGCAGAGCCATCGAAAACGGGCCTCACTTTGGTGGTGGTGGAGTGGTCTTTAAAGACGCCATGGACAGGCAGGTAATAATGGTCCAAGTCCAGCTGGTCTTCGGGAACCACTTCCGCGTGCCCCAGTTCCAGGTAAGCAGCTACCTCTGTGTTGAAAGCCTGGAGCTTTCCTTTCCTCTTAAGCGACCTCTCGTTACTGAGGAAGCGGCTGGTAGCCATCTTGAGTGACTTTCCCAGTGAAGGAGGCTGGACAACTCTTGGCAGAGAAACAGAGTACCGTCCATCAGGTCGGATTTGCAGTGTTTGGTGAAATTGAGTGAGTGCTGACTCCTCCTCTGGGCTGCACTGGGGCGTGGATGGCACTTGTTCCAGCTGCCACATCCTGACCAGCTGTTTGTCCAGGGGGTTGTCTTGCAGCTCCACAGTGTACATAGTGACTGAGTCCTTGCCGGAAGTAGGGGCGGTGACAGTCCATCCTAGCGTAGTTGGGGCCACAGTGATGTGTTTGTCCCTCAAGAAGCGAGTAGGTTCTGAAGTGAGAAAGTCTGACTGGTCGTAGGTGCCCAGTATGAGATCAATTGGCCCTCCAAGTTCGGAATCTGCAAGTCGTACTCCTTGCAGCAGAGGCAGCTTGAGCAGTTCGTCAATCCCATCAGGAGGAGTGGAGCTGAAGGACAAAGTAGTGATAGCTGCGTCCAGCTTGACTTTGTCAGGAGACGGGAAAGCTGGGCCGACTTCTACAGTGGCTCCTCGACTGAGGTGAACCGTGGAGACTGGTCCCTTCATGTCGACACTGAGAGGAAATCTGTGGACTTCGAGATGGGAGGCAACTCTTTCCGTGATGATAGAGTGTGTGCTGCAGGTGTCAACTGCGGCCCTGACTGTGATGCACCTGGCTTCGTTGTAAATGGTACACAGGGCAGTCCGGATGGAGGCTCCCTTGAGTCGGCGTGGATTGTTGGCCTTCTGCGAAGCAGAGGGCTTAGACTTCGAGGAGGTCATGAGTGTAATGCCTGACTGCTTGGTCTTGCCACCGGAGGTGTCATCACTTCTGTGTAGCAGTGTGTGGTGACGTGCCTTGCATTCCTTGCAGGTGAAAGAGGAGGCGCAGTTGCTGATCTGGTGGCTCTGATGCAAGCAATTGGCACAATACTTGTGCTGCCTGATCAGAGCCCACCTCTGGTTGAGGTCCGAGTCCAGGAAAACTTGGCAACGTGTCAGTGAGTGGTTGTTGCCCTTGCATATGAGGCAAGTCTTGTGGGCAGCTGGGCTGGGGGTCACAGCTACTTTCTTGGAAGAAGAGTCTTCCTTCTTGATAGTGGATTTGATGTGATGCGAGGCTGATGACTTGGAGGGCTTGGACGGCAAGTTGTGAGACAAGGGCCTGACAAAATCCAGCAGCATCTTGGAATCAGGAATGACGTCAGATGAGCCTAGATGTTTGGCCCACTCTTTGGAGAGTTCCTCGTCGAAGTCACGGACCACGAGTGCGACTGCAAATTGCTCTATGGTTTTTCCATTGATCTTCGCCATTGCCTCCAACGTGTGCTCGACCCTCTTTAATATGTGTGACATGCTGTCTTGAGAGTACTCGTAGCGATGCCTGGTCACCAGTTCCTCTACGTACTTCGGGTAGATGGCGGATGAACGTCCGTACCTTTCCTTCAGCTGCTGTAGAGCGGTGTCGTAGCCTGCAGAGGAGTAGCTGTCCACCAACTCTTTAGCAGCCGGGTCTATCATGGATTCAGAGAGTATGCAACATCGGTCGCCGTCGGAGTAGGCGTCCCAATGAGTCTTTATCACTTCTGTAAACCGCTCTTGGAAGTGCGGAAAGTCAATGGCTTTCCCGCTGAAGGTGGGAGCCTTGACGTGGTAAGGGGCCGGCTTCCGAACAGGAGGAGTAGCCTCAGCAGTGGTGGAGGAAGCAGCCATGGCAGGAGCCTTCTTGTTAAGAGTGATTTGAATTTGCTCTAGCTGGCTTTGGGCGTCCGTGAGTAGCTTTCCAAAAGTGGCATGAGCTGAAAGTGGTGTCAGAGACCTGATAAGTTTCTGAAACGATTCCACCAACTTGGCCCCTGAGGAGGGGAAGTCTGTGGAGGAGGGAACGCCGTGGGCGAGCCAAGAGTCGGCAGTATGCTTCAGCTCCTGGTACAGCAAGAAGTGCGAGCCCATGTTGATGGCGGAGGTCATTTTTTCCGTGTGGTCTTCATACGAGTCCTCGATGACAGAGTTGGCCTCGATTTCCTTTTGGAGATCGTCCTCAGAAACGCCCTCGACAGCCATGGCATTCAGTAGTTGATCCTGAGCGACCAGTTCTTCTTGGACTGCAACCTTGAAGAGCTCGAGTTTCCGTTTCAGGTCTTCTGTAGGAATCTCGCGGACATCGTCGGATAGAAGTTTTTCGGTGGCTCTGACTTGTTTTGTGACCCTGCAACGAGCGGTAGATCGTCTGGTCTTGGCCTGAATTACAGCAGCCATCGAGTAGATGAAGAGTTGAGGTAATCCTTGAAGAGGAAGTGTTGAAGTGTTGAAGTTGGATGGGAGTAGTTCCGAAGAGGAATCCGAGGCGTTTGGCTGGCGAAAGCACCAAGTTGACAGTAAATTCTCCGTAGGATTACAAAGAAACGAAATACGTTGTCAAACACGGGTCAGCACCAGTCCGGAACGAGGTCGTCAGGTGCAGAAGCTGTAGAGTCGTCTGGTAAGGTACCGTCAGATGAAGAGCAATGCTTCTTTTGGCGGCAAACGTTGAAGATGGGAGGAGCCCCGGAAGATATGGCGTCCTTCAAGGTATTCGATGAAGAAGACGGCCCAGGATGTCTTGAAGAGACGGACGTTCAGGAGGAACGGTTGCCTTGGCAGTAGACAAGTTGAAGAAGCGGCACGGAATAGTAGAGTTCCGAAGCTACTGATGTCTTACTCGATAGGGTAGCGAGTCGGCTCTGTCGAATTTGTAGGATCCGAAGAAACAGGAGGTGCCTTGAAGAGACGGTTGTTGAGGTGGTGTCGGACGAACGAGGGCGAACGAATCCGACGTCGGATGAACGAGGACGAACGAATCCGACAACAGCTAGGCTATCTAGAGAGCACGGAACAGCCTGACTAGCTAACTAACAAATAGTCAACTAGGGAAGTAGCTAAACTAGCAAGTCAGCACCGCATAGAGTAGCAAGTAGAAGAACTTCGATAGCAGGAGAGCTAAGGTCACTGGTCCCCTCACCTTCACTGATGCCAGATCCGGCTCGAAGGACCAATGAACAGGGATTGTAAGTCCCTGAGCTCAAGTTGGGAAGAAATGAAGGACCAGCCCAGTAGTGGGCAACATGTAAACAAGCCAGGACCTTAGCTAGAGTAGCTGTAGCTGTCAACAAGTTGGCAGAGATAGGCTTAGGTTAGTATAATTTAGACAAGCACATAACAGATAGACTGAATAAGAACTGAACAAAACATGTGGTCACACCAGAGCAATGAGCATGTGCAGAAACACCCGCACACACATACAAACACAATGCAATGAGTCCAGCTCAGTCCTTCAGTGCATGTAGTGCACTGCACCTTAGTGGCGGTTGTTGGGTCCAGTAGATCCCGAACAATTCCACCAGCTGTTTCAGGAGAACAAGGCCGAAAACAAAAAATCTGGAACATTATGACAGAGTGAATGAATGACAATGTGACTACCATAACCCTCAGGCACATGCGCACTGAGCGTTAATGACAATTTGAACCGTAAACCCTCAGGCGAATGCACCCTAAGGGTTTAACAACAGCAATAACAGTAACAGCTCTCCCAATTATTTCCTTCACTCATAATCCCATCATGCACATATTACATACTGGATTAATCCTTGGGAGTGTAAAATTGTCATCGCAATAAACTTCTTGCTCCAATCCCTAAGTAGTACAATAGTAATAACAATTAAAAAAAACTAACAAACAAAACAACAACAACATCAATGAACTAATAACAAAAATAAGTCCAAACCTTGATCATTAACACTCCACAGTCGTATGAATTGGTTTGTTTGGGAAAACTCTGCAGGAATAATTAAACTTCAGTTATTTTGTTACTGCCTGTAACTATTGTCAACAAATATTGAAGACAAAAATATTTTTTTATAAAAATTTTATTATCTTCAACGATAGCTTAGGCTACACTAGAATGTCAAAAATTGTACCTGTTTTTCATATACTATCTTCCAATTCAAAATCTTGGGGTATACATATTGTAGAAACTGACTGTAAATTATTGTTAAAAACGTAATGATTCATTTTGGTGAAAATGTTAACCTACATGATTTTCTTAGCCACTAATGTTTGTTCTATATGCAACGAGTCCAAAACTTTAATACAGTATTGATCAAGTTTAATAACCTAAGATAAAACAAAAGGGAACAAGCGGAATGCAGTGCTAAATTGGGACTCTATTCTTGTTGATTTTTTTGCTTACTACTGCCATCCAATGAGAATTAATGCAAATCGGAATTAACCATTTCTGCATATTTTTGACATCTGGCTGCAGATAAATACAAACAATGTAGCACAACAATAACTATACATAACTGCTTCACCATAATTGAGCTTGCCACGTCACATGCATGATCAAAATTTCTTCTTAACCGCTCATAGAAGTATGAACTAAATAGGTAGACTTTCTAAAGTAACATACCATAACTGCAAAATAAACAAGAATATTAAATCAACAGAATTAACCGACCTTGCCATAACCATCTTTTTGAGCATAGTAAAGAATTCTTGCAAGAATGGCATTTACTCCCTATTATTAAATAAACAGACATAATTTTAAATTTAAATAAATAAAGTTATATATTCTGATTAGTTACTTCATCACACAGCCAATTCCCGGTAGGTTCTTCCGATCCACCAAGAATTCGTTCAAAAACTGCTCCATGAATAATAACATTCTTCAGTTCAGCAGACTGCGGACAAACTATGCTGTGAACTACTCCAGAAGAAGCCATACTAAGTCGATTCCAAAACGAGGAAGCCACGTAGGCACCCTTTACCCATATGTACGTTGGAAGAGGCGTGGTTTCCGGGTTACCACACATCAGAAAATTTTCTAAGTCCAAAGTGTAAGTCCAAAAAAAAAAATTAGCCCGGACCGGACCTACGGACCGGGCTAAATTCGCGAAAATCTCGCGGACCACCAACGCGCATGTCCAAAACACGTTCTGGGGGGGGGGGGGGGGGGTCCGTCTCTGCTCACTTGCGCATGCAGTCAGCTAATCCAGTAGTCTGGATGCTACGCTGAGAAAAGCGAGAAGAAATGGGGAAGCCACTGCCACGTATTTGCAGAAATCTCACAACACAAGAAGTATTAAGTTATTTTAATAACTGCAGTACCTATTGCTGTGAGGCCTAAGGGTGGAGAATTGTTTCTGTATTCCTTATCTCAGGGCAATAAAGGTGCAAATAGTACAGCTAAAGCCAATTGATTTTTATAATGATTGATTTTTTTCCTGGTAGATTGGAGAAGTGATGGGTATCAGTGGTTCCAAAATGGGACAAAATTAATTCCCAAGAAAAATCCCAGCATAAAATTTTTTTATTTTATTTGTGTTTTACCTACGGGAAGCGATTCTAGATTCAGAAAATTTGCATATTTTCTTGAAGATGATGAAGTTTCAGTTGTATTGGTACATTATTTAGGTAATGAAGAAATTGTAATTGATTTTCCACACGGAAATGCTCTTCATAAGCAGCCCTATTTCCGTACATGCCCTTCAGTACTAGACTCACTCAGGAAGAGGGCTGAATTCCCAGCAAATGTGTATAAAAATGTAATTTCATCAAGCAATGTTCAAAGCTGCGATTGGACAATGAAGCCTCGCAACACTAAGCAAATTTCAAATATGCAACAAAGTGAGCGTCAAAAGTCTAGATTATCTCATGATGCTCTCTACAATCTCCATGAACTGGCATATGACATCAGTCCAGTTGTTATTTCAATAAAAACTTTTCCTGATGTTTTGATTGTATGTGGCCATAGCAGTTTGTCTGAAGAGCTAAATTCATTGCTTCAGGCTGAATCAGAATCTCCTCAACTTCTGTCGTACGATACGACCTTCCAGCTCGGTGATTTTTATTTATCTGCTTTTTTATTCAGACATACCATTTTTTCATCTTCACCAGTGATTCCCTGTTTGTTTCTATTACATGAAAGAAAATTTCAATCATGTCACGAAGAACTCATGCGTGAAATTGCTTTACGTGTTCCACGTTTAGTAAATGGACAAGCAGAAGTACCATTGGTTACTGATGAGGAATCTGGCATATATAAGGTAAGCTATTTTAGGTTTATAGAATAACAGTTCTAAAAATTGATTGAAATGCTAAGATAACATACATAGACAGCAGTTTTCTCAGTTTATACAGCCAGTATACAGTTATTTTAAAACTTCACACATTATGGACTCCTTTCCAAAATCCTCCTCTTAGATTATTGCTCATTTGTCCCCCATCACAGCTTTTTGTGGTAAAATGTTAGTATCTAGTGATTATTTACATATACATACTATTGTGAGATGTGAAGTGATATTGTAACAATCGTGCATATAATACTTCATTATATAAAAAAGCTATATAACATCTGCTTTTACATCAGGGGTCCTTTCTGAATCCAATCATTGTAGCAATTGACTTGTTTAGTATGTATGTATGTATGTATATTTATGTATGTATGTATTTATGTATGTATTTATTTATGTATGTATGTATGTATGTATGTATGTATTTATGTATGTATGTATGTATTTATGTATGTATGGATGTATAATTATTATGTGAGTCAGTATACACTATGGAGAGATATTTCAAAAGCATAGTTATTTATTTTCATGAACTGAAGGCGAGTGAAAATGCATTAAGCGTGAGGTTAATATATTGTTTATTGTACACTAGACATTTTTCCAAAACAGTAAAAAAAATTGTGCTTCAAAGACTCGTCGTCTAGACGTAACTTGGCCATACATCTAAAAATATAGTTGTCCAGAACTACTCTTGGTCATGTTGGAGCATTCAATATTCAGCATTCAATATAGGAACATATCCAAGAAAAAGATCCTATGTACAATAAATATATGCGTGTTTTTGCAAGTGTGTGTGAGTGCAAGCATGTATATGTATACAAGTATACCTATAACCTATTTTATACTTTTATTATTCAATTCTTGATTTGTAAATGTATAAATACAAATACAGATGAGGAGTGAGGATATTGTCAATGGCCTGCAGATAGCCATGCATTCACCTGTTCACACACTCACACACACACACACACAAATAGCTACAATGGTTTTCATGATACATGTACATACATACATTAATACATACATACATACGTACATACATACATACATACATACATACATACACACACACACAGATTTACTTGTAATTATAGTTATTTTTATAATAAAAAAAGAGTTTCAGAAGATAATTATAATCAATAACTATTTCATGTTGGTTAGATTGTTTGCATGTTATTTGTAATTCGGTGTTGTCCCAAACTGATTGTATAGGCAATTGGATAGTATTTGCCAAAAGTAAGGAGAGTTCGTTGCTGGAACCATACCATCAATGCTGTTAAGAGATGGTTGAGGAACCATGGAGCTACGTCAATGGAAATGCATGTGTACATCAGCCACATTCGGGACCTTCTCAATCAGAGCAGCAGCGACAGTTATGAAAGAAAACTGAAGGAATTTGAGAGTTCTTGGAGCCAATCTTTTCATCAGTATTACATGGCTATGATTCATTCTGAGGTGAGTAAGGTCAATGCAATGCAATACTTATTGTGCATGTGTTGTACCATATGATATTAATTAATTAGGCATTGATTGTGTGTGTGTATTTATGAAGAGTATATTATATGAAGAGAATATTATTAAACGGTAGATAGTGGTTAGCATGTCTAGTGAGCTAAACTCCTGGCTAGCATTCTGCTTGTTGTTGATGATCTGGAGTAAGAACCAACACTTCATGCCAAGCTTATGGGAGCCTGGTGGTTTGTACATTGCATGGGATGGTTAGCCACTAGGGTGAGTTAGTCTACTCAAAGCTGAGCAAGCTGATGGTGAGCCACAGAAGCTAGTCTACTCAAAGCTGAGCCAGGCTGACAGACCTTGCTGTTTTGTAGGCACAGGTTGGGGAGTTGGGGGGGGGTGGGGGGTGGGGGTGATTAGTGGCCAGTTCACCCATAAGGGTTTGCAGGAGAGGGAGGAGGCACTGGTATGGTCACGATTCATTTTAACATATAAAACTTTCTTTCAACATGTACACATGTCATTGCCGTGTTGTGTAAAACAATTAACTTTGCTGTAGATGAAAACTTCACTTGGTAGGTTCATTTTAGAGCCTCTAAAAATCTATCATCCTTTCTCTGGTGTCACCAACAACATGTCTGAGAGTTTTAATGCTACTTTGAAGAGACTGCAAGGATGGAGGGAAGTTCCGTTGGACACTATTGTGCTTACCTTGTACCATGTACAAGCATATTTTCACAATGAAATTCAGAGAGGATTTATTGGTAAGCACATCATACTGAGTCTGTAACTCCTTCAAATACCATCTATGGTTTTTTTAAAGGGTCACAGTGTTGTAAGGTGATTCTTCTAAGTCAAGTGACGTATATACTCATTTTACACTACTTGACCACATGCAATGTACGTATTTAATTCCATTCTCTCAAATCCAAAGTAGCATAGGTTTTCTATTCAAATTTTCAATATAAAGGTTAAATGAGATGTGATGCCAGTGTGGGCACCTTAATTATGGGGCGCAATGCATACTGCTTTTTGACTGTTATGGTATAATAAACAGCCATCACTGTGCTGGAGAAAGTCCTAGGATGTTTCATAACGGAGTGAAATGAGTCAAGTAATACAATAGGTGGAGCCACACAAGTTCATCATAGAATATTGTTATGTACAGCTCCTTGTATTGGTGCTGTTGAAACACATTGCCAATAGATAATTATTTATACTGTTAATAGGTTTTTATTCGCACTTCCTGCATTTAACAGGTGTAGGCGATTATAAGCTCTGTCCTAGGTTTTCCAAATGGACAAGGTCTCCACAAGATCTCCATTTCATCCAGACTTATTCTCAGGAAGAAATAGTGGAGATGGTTATGCTGAAGAAGAAACCTGACAAATCCACGTCTCTACCAAGCTGTGGTAAATTTATGAACATTCATAAGTCAAAATTATTATTTACTGGTAATATAGATGAAGTGACAACTGATAACAACAACATGGATCATGAACTTCCATGTAGCAGTCAGCAGGCCAGAGCAAGGTTAGTACATATTTATCAATAAATTAATGGGATGTAATATGAGGATGCTCTAAAGGGAGCACAATATTATAACCATATTAATAATTTGAAAAGACTACAATAAACAATGATAAATTTGGCCGATTTAAACTTTCATCATTATTTAGTATTGATTGATTGGCGAGCTAACTAATTGTGGGCGAGAGATTACTAGGAGTAACACATCAAAAATTGAAAATTATTTATTGTTTGTTTATGTATATGTGGACGTGCCTATGTCATTTTGTACTCTGACCCTCACTTTTTGCGTTCGCTTTGTAGTTGTCAACCTTGTCACTAAACAGAACTTCGTAGTTAGCGATCTTCCATTATCATAGAGGAATTAGTTTGCATACCTCTTTGACTAACACGATCTGAATGTTGTGGGAGGCAATAGGTCTTACAGACATATTGGAGTTCTGGCTGAGACAGGTCTGTAAAGTAATTGCCCTCCCTCCTCCCTCTCTTAGATAGGGCCATTGTGGGAAGCTGGTTCGTAAGGGAGGTATTGCCGCGCACAGTCTCAGAGGAGCTCCTCACAAGTTACTCATGTACTGGCCAGCAAGGTTGCTGCCACCAGAGTTCCACCCCGACCCAGTAGTCTGACAGATAGAGTTTTAAATCTATTATCAAAAAAAAGAAGGCACGAGGTAGAACTGAAGCAAAATGGCTGATACAACTATTTATATGACCATGAAGACCACACCTATCATGACGAGTACTGACACACGATGACACACACAAGCTAGACTTCCTGCACTGCAGCGTTTAGTTCGCACTACAGCACAGGCATACACATACGCACAATAAAACAAATGCATGACTAAAATATAGTTAAGTTTAAACGGTTCGATGTGGGCGTGGTCCGGCCACACCCGGTCTTGACTTTAGACCCGACCCACAGCCATGTTCTTGTAGTTATTGTGTTCTCACCCTGTGTGCACAATGTTCATACAATGTGTCTCACCTAATGGCCAAATGGGTATGTATTATTTTTTTACCACAGGTGTAGTAATCTTCATCTGTTACCATAATATTTTCCCCTCTTCCTTAGTTCAAAATAATATGGTCCATTCAGACATATCAGCAATATTTCATTCCAGTGCTATTAGATATCTCAATCATTTAATTAATAATGCATGAACTAAAACATTAAATAATTTCAGACAACTTGTAGCAAATCAGTTGGTGTGCCACAATCCATCTCTCGGAACTTTCACAGTCAAAGGTACAAACGGAACGCCACATGCTGTGAAGTTGTTTCCAAGTGAGTCATGCTCTTGCCCTGCGACTTCTAGGTGCTACCATATCATAGCAGCACAATTAAGTATTGGATTAGCTAATCCAGGTGTCCAAAAATAGTTAATTTGACGCAGCTGAGAAGAAATATGCGTAGCCGATCAGAAAGAAAATCTGGACGCAAAGCTCCAAGGCCTGGTGATTATGAGGTAATACCTGCGCCAGACTCAACTGCATCCCAACAGGTTTGTGTATGGGAGGGACAATAAGTTAGAGTGTAAGGGAGAAACCACAGATTGCATTGGCAACATTATTTTGTTACACAGAGAATACATTTGCATAACATCATTAATGTACAGTAGAATGTCAGCAATCCAAACTTCACTTATTCGAACATTTCAGTTAACCAAACACCAAAAATTTAATAGAGTAACACATGAAGACATAACGTATATCGCTTGACCACGCCCTAATACATTTTCAGTCATTTGAACATTTCAGTTATTCTAACACCTCTCTTTGTCCCAACGTGTTTGGATAACTGCCAATCTACTGTACTACTACACTGTGTAAACTAATGAGGATTGCAATGAAATGATCATTACATTATTAGAACTGACAGATATTATGTGCATCTCATGTTGCTCTTATTTCCAATTAAGTTGATCAATTTGCATTAGCTATTAAGTTCAGTTATCTGTGTATTTTTCTAATGTTTATTTTGTTATGTTTACCAGCTGCTCCTATCTTATTTTTAATTACACTCACATAGCTATTACATGTGGGTCTCTTTTATTCAAATATTTTCTTCTGATCTTGCATTATATTACCATTCTATAACACCACTACTTCTACCAGTTTCCATCATACCATTTCAGTTGTTATAGTGTGGGTCCTCAGTTAATCCTGACGACCCTATCTCTCTGTGGCCATTAGGAAATCTGAAGAGATTCTAGTAGATCTTTGAAGTAAGATGGCTGAATATATGTCCAAATAGAGGAAGATAAAACCAATCAGATCGTATTTGATCCTATCTGATCTTCAATAATATAACAAATTATTGATTGATTCAACTAGATATACATGATTATGTTACAAGAACTGTGCAGATCTGATTGGAAAAGTATTCAGATCATGAAAGATCTTACTGGATTAAATAGGATTGATAATAAACTAAATAAGCAGATCTGGTAAGATTTTAACAGATCTTGAAGTCAGAAATTAAAAGATTCTGATAGAAATGTTATAAGATCTGCTAAGATAATAAAAGATTCCGAATAAGATCTTACAGGACCTAAATCTAAAAACATTCTGACTGTATATGTTTGAAAATCATGTCAAATCTGACTTAGGAATTAGCCAGAATATGATAACTTACATTTACAAGATCTTATAAGAAAATTTTTTTACTTGGGTTAGTTAACCTTGACTGACCCAATTCACTCACAGGGATAGTTCCAATAAACCCATCCAGAATTTATAGTGCTGGAAAATTCTAATAAATGATAATTGGACTAATGTTCTACTGGGGAAATCAGGATACTTAACAATTATGTTAAAAATTGCTATTTTATCTAGAAAATATCAGACGAGTATGACAATGACAACAGTAAACCAAGTGCCGAACCATTAGAAGTGAAGAACACCTCCGATGAATTTTCTCTGTTAGATTCCACCTCTAAAGTAGAAGCTGCTGTGACCAAATTAGGTACGTGTGGAAATTGACCACTTAATAGGAATTTGATAATCAATATTTACACAGTACCTGTGGGAACCAAGCGCAAGAGATGTGGTAGCTGTGAAAGTTGTCAGTCTAAGGACTGTGCTCTTTGTGTCTATTGTTTGGACAAGCCAAAATTTGGTGGTCCAAATTTGCTTAAGCAGAGCTGCCTCAAACGAAAATGCACATGCACAGCTGAGTCAGTCAGGTTAGAATTTTATGCTTCAGTTTTTCTTAATCTAGCAAACAGTAAATATTAATCAGGTCGCGTTGGTGTGGCTTCTCCAAAAAAAGATAAATCTACCGAAGTATGTAAACATTCCTATTATAAAATTATTAAGTGACTATTTTTTTAGGAGGAGAGTGTGCCAGAAGAACTTCAAATTTTATTTGAGCTCACAATTGAACAGAAGAACAGAGTAATAAAGTAGCATTATAATAGCAATTTGCCATTATCTAGTATATTACAGATTCAATCAGAGCTGCTAAAGAGTGATGAACACAAACTTCTAACTCTTGATGGATGTGATCTTTATGTAAGAGACCTTAAGACATTGAGTGGGGACATCTTGGCTTAATGACAAGGTATCAGTATAAATCTTATAAATATTTTTAATTTTTCTGATGCTTATCCAACGTACAGATCATTGACATTTACACTACACTAATAACTAAGGTGTCCAATGCCAAGTCCCCTAATTCTATATTAGCTCTATCGTGTTTCTTCTACCAAAAACTTTGTACCTGTGGATATGAAGCTGTGTCAAAGTGGATTAAGGTATTTTTCAACATTCCACTTCACTCAACCTGTAACATTTTATTTTTTTCAATTAGATGGACATGTCCTTTCACAAGCTGTTGATACCGATCATCACATCTTCTCATTGGCGGCTAGTTGTTGTGGATGCTCATGAGAAGACAATCAAATGCTATGATTCCATGTTAGGAAATGATGAGAGCTGCTTAAAAAAATATTAGGTAATGATCTGTCTAGCTATACAAATAGTTTATATACTGAATTGGTAAATTAGAGACTATTTGTCCAGAAGATATACTGACGATAATTTTTCAACATGGAAACTGTGGTCCCCAAAGGTATTAATATAAAAAAAACTTTTAAAATATTATTATGTGTTATTAATCAAAATTACTTTATTTCAGAACATACCTGTACAGAATAATGGTTATGATTGTGGTGTATTTACTTGCATGGTAAGTTTATTGAATATGATTATTTGTTAAGTAGCTGCTACACTTATGCATAGCTAGTTTCAACTCAAAATGTGAATTTAATATAGTATGCCAGGCATGAGGGAATAGGAACATCTCTTTCATTTCATCAGGTAACTGAATTATTATTATTGTTAGCTAGTGGTGTGCATTTATTATGTCATTATTATGCAGAGAGATATCTCCACTATCAGGAAAAGAATGATTTATGAACTGTCAATCAAATCACTCATTAATTTTTGAATTTTGTTTATTGATTTTAATATGCTGTATTTATGACTGAATAAAAATTCATATACATAATTCACCATACATAATATATGAAGGGGAAACTGTCGTACACACATTAATTAGCGAGAAGTCACTTCAGATGCATCCACCGGCACAAATTATACGAGGGGAAACTGTCGTACACTCTTTAATTGATGGGAATTCACTTCAGATCCGTCCACCATCACAAATTATACGAGGGGAAACTGTCGTACACTCTTTAATTAATGAGAAGTCACTTCAGGTGCGTCCACCATCACAAATTATACGAGGGGAAACTGTCGTTTGATGAGAAGTCACTTCAGATGCGTCCACCATCACAAATTATATGAGGAGAAACTGTCGTACACGCTTTAATTGATGGGAAATCACTTCAGATGCGTCCACCATCACAAATTATACGAGGAGAAACTGTCGTACACTCTTTAATTAATGAGAAGTCATTTCAGGTGCGTCCACCATCACAAATTATACGAGGGGAAACTGTCGTACACTCTTTAATTGATGAGAAGTCACTTCAGATGCGTCCACCATCACAAATTATACGAGGGGAAACTGTCGTACACTCTTTAATTGATGAGAAGTCACTTCAGATTCGTCCACCATCACAAATTATATGAGGGGAAACTGTCGAACACTCTTCAATTAATGAGAAGTCACTTCAGATGTGTCCACCATCACAAATTATACGAGGGGAAACTGTCGTACACTCTTTAATTGATGAGAAGTCACTTCAGATGCGTCCACCATCACAAATTATACGAGGGGAAACTGTCGTACACTCTTTAATTGATGAGAAGTCACTTCAGATTCGTCCACCATCACAAATTATATGAGGGGAAACTGTCGAACACTCTTCAATTAATGAGAAGTCACTTCAGATGTGTCCACCAGCACAAATTATATGAGGGGAAACTGCTGTACACTTTTTAATTAGTTAGAATTCAAAAAAATTTATCTATGTTTTAAAATACAGGATAATAATATTAACAATAATAATAATAATAATAATAATAATAACTGATGATGATAATAATATTTGTTATTATTAATACAATGATAATAATTGTTATTATTATCTGCAATAGGATAATCTTAATATCACAATAGCATTGTTGTATGTCAACTATTTTCGTAAGATTAGATACCAAACTTTATAAAGAGTAGTCGAGGAAGCATCACTGACAACAAATTAATTCACTCTCTACGAGTAACTATATTTTTCTTACCTTTGTTACGTAAAACCAATCTTTCTCTCGCGCTACAACGGACTACACGAAGTCCGGGCATGCGCGTTGGCGGTCCGCGAGTTTTTCGCGAATTTAGTCCGGTCCGTGTTTTAGTCAGACCCGGTGTAGGGTCGGTAAAGCATCGTTATCGATATATATATAAGACTAAAATAGAGTATTATGTTTGAATTCTCTATACCAAACATTACATAGCAGTTAAAATGTTGAACCCTCTATAGTCAGTTACCCCTCATCAGCTCTTATTAATAGCAAACAACCTCTGAATTTGGAAGTTGAAAGCCTGCTCCCAAATTGTTCTCAGTTGGAGGTTTTCCAATCAATCTCGTCTGGACAGTGCGCGCCGCCGGGAGGAGCAAGCGACGCGACATCCTTTGCCGATTTTTATTTTGTTGTTCGAATAGTTAGTTCAGTTCACCTTTTCAATTCAGCAGTTATTAGCCACGCCCCCTACATACGATGCACAATTACGGGAACGTTGTGGAAGTTCTGGTAGTGACGGTGCGTGTGTGTAGTTAGTGTTTGTTGTTTATATAGATATGTGTCGTGAGTGTATCAACAAACCGTGGCCATTGCATATTTTGGTCTTCCCTGACCGGTAGTGCTGGAAGCCACTTCACATTGGTGCGTCCAAGATGTCGGAGAGCGAGTGCGGTGAAGTGGTGAAGACAGGCTACCTCGTGAAGAGTCCGCCTCTTAGTCGTGCTCCGGTATCCCAATGGCACAGAAGATGGTTTAAACTAATGGATTCCAAGCGAGTTTATCCTATGGCGAAGCGCTTCATTCGCCTAGATTATTACCAAAGCGAAGCGGACGCGAAGAGCCTCGCCGATCCTAAAGGTGAGTGGTGTCATTACAAAGTTTGTATTTCTACTTTGTTCAGTTTACTCCAGTCACAACTCATAAGCTTATGTAAGTGTGTCAGCTGGTTCATGAGCCTATTAGGCATATTGAGGAAGTCTTCAGACTCACAGCATATGCCAGAGACAGTGGTTGTTGCATGCTTGGTTTGTTCAAATACTGGAATCAAGTAGAATGTGTAGATTTGGGCACTCATAACCTGCCAAATATTTTTAGCAACTTTTCAGAATGAAGTGGTGTAAAATTTTAAGTGGATTGCTTCATTTCAAACAACTTGCATACCGTGCGAACTCCACGAGCGAACTTCATACTCTGCTAAGGGTTTCTTGTGTATAACTTTACTGGTATGTAGTTTTCTAGGATATAGACTAGGGGGGGGGGGGTAGTTGTCTCGTTTACCAGTAGGTTTACTTACCGATGCCCTCATCATTGTCCCTGCGTATGTTGTGGCACTTACAAATTCGTGATTATCTAACCTGTATGTATCCGAGTGGACTATAGCATACCTTGTACCAAGGTACGTGCAAACTGTCCAATCAGATTGCTTAATTTGAGGTGAATAAATTTCATACCCACCTCCTAGGAGGTGAGCAATTCCTATAGCCTGGAGCCATTGTACAAGTCAGTAGCACCACTCTGTGTTCCGTCAGTATGGTACTGGGCCCTCGGTTGTGTAAATCCCATATTGACCTCCACGTCGTGGTGTAACCTATATAATATATGTAGTGCTAGTGGACTATAACGTACCATATCTAGTGCTAGTGGAACCTGTCCTATATTGAGTCCAGTCTCCTGTTATGTGTGGAACTTGTTCTAGATACTGGGTCCTGCTGGAACTGTCAACTTATGGGTCCTGTGTCCTAGTTCCTGTCCATTCTGGAACCTATTCTAGTTACCGGGTCCTTGGTCCTTTTATGTCTGGATTCTATTCTACAAGTAGCTATTGAGTCCTGGGTCCTATAGTGTCTGGATTGAGTCCTGGGTCCTATAGTGTCTGGATCGAGTCCTGGGTCCTATAGTGTCTGGATCGAGTCCTGGGTCCTATAGTGTCTGGATCGAGTCCTGGGTCCTATAGTGTCTGGATTGAGTCCTGGGTCCTATAGTGTCTGGATTGAGTCCATGGTCCTATCGTGTCTGGAACCTAGTCTAGATGTGAGTCCTATAGTATCTGGAACCTAGTCTAGCTGTGAGTCCAGGGTCCTATAGTGTCTGGAACCTAGTCTAGCTGTGAGTCCAGGGTCCTATAGTGTCTGGAACCTGGTCTAGCTGTGAGTCCAGGGTCCTATAGTGTCTGGAACCTAGTCTAGCTGTGAGTCCTATAGTGTCTGGAACCTAGTCTAGCTATGAGTCCTATAGTGTCTGGAACCTAGTCTAGCTATGAGTCCTATAATGTCTGGAACCTAGTCTAGATGTGAGTCCTATAGTATCTGGAACCTAGTCTAGCTGTGAGTCCAGGGTCCTATAGTGTCTGGAACCTAGTCTAGCTGTGAGTCCTATAGTGTCTGGAACCTAGTCTAGCTGTGAGTCCTATAGTGTCTGGAACCTAGTCTAGCTATGAGTCCTATAGTGTTGGGAATCAATTCAAGCTATGAGTCCTATAATGTCTGGAACCTGGTCTAGCACTTGAATCCATGACCTCTAGTAGATCAATATTGTGTGACCTTTAGCTGGCAGCTATGATGTAGAGGAATTTGTGTGTGTGTTTCAGTTTCACTGGTAGTAAAAACACAACTTGTTATTGGCCCCATCAAAAAACACTTCTGAATTAGGAAAATTATTGTTGCTCTGTCAAATTCTTTCAGTGTGGGTTTGTGTGACCGTATGTGTGTGTATATATGTGTGTATGTATGTGCTGCATGTGTGTGTGGCTTTTTCAATCCACTAATTATGGCTCCTATCGGAGGGGGAGGTGTTTCTAGTCGACACCGATAAGGTGTTCTGACGGCACATAATTGGTGGTCTGCTGAGTACGAGACTGCAGCAAGCGGTACTACTCAACAGTATAAAGGAAAAGTGTGAAGGTCTTGGAAGTCATGAGTTGTCATAGCTCAGTGGTTAGAGCACTGGTGGCTAAGCCAGGGGTCCTGGGTTCGATTCCTCGGTGACAATAGAGATTTTCTCACTTCTTACCTTTGCTTTATATTTGATTAAGCCAGGTCATTCTAGTTGTTTTTTATGAAGGGTCAGAACTTGATAATAAATAGCACATCTTCACAACAACATAACTTGATAATAAATATCATATCTTCACAGCAACATAGCTACTGTAGTTTTAGTATTGTGACAGCAGGTGCTCTAAATAGCTTAGGTTACTCAGGGAGGGACATTATTAACTCAATGTCCCTCCTTGAGGGCAGGGAAACTTAGTTGTCCCTATATTAGGAGAGGTAGCTACGTTCAAATTCATCAGATGATGCACTTCACCATTGATTGTGTTGTTAGGATGGTCTAAATTAGTTAGGTGCTACACAGTCACTGTGAACTAACATATTTAAGGCACTACACAGTCACAGTGAACTAACATATTTAAGGCACTACACAGTCACAGTGAACTAACATATTTAAGGCACTACACAGTCACAGTGAACTAACATATTTAAGGCACTACACAGTCACAGTGAACTAACATATTTAAGGTGCTACACAGTCACTGTGAACTAACATATTTAAGGCACTACACAGTCACAGTGAACTAACATATTTAAGGCACTACACAGTCACTGTGAACTAACATATTTAAGGCACTACACAGTCACAGTGAACTAACATATTTAAGGCGCTACACAGTCACTGTGAACTAACATATTTAAGGCGGCTACACATCCTGTGAACTAACATATTTAAGGCAACTACACAGTCACAGGAACTACATATTTAAGGTGCTACACAGTCACTGTGAACTAACATATTTAAGGCACTAACACACTGTGACTAACTATTTAAGGCACACACAGTCACTGTGAACTAACATATTTAAGGTGCTACACTAGTCACAGTGAACTAACATATTTAAGGCGCTACACAGTCGTGAACTACTGGCGCTAACAGCATGTGAACTAACATATTTAGGCTACACAGTCACTGTGAACTAACATATTTAAGGCACTACACAGTCACAGTGAACTAACATATTTAAGGTGCTACACAGTCACTGTGAACTAACATATTTAAGGCACTACACAGTCACAGTGAACTAACATATTTAAGGCACTACACAGTCACTGTGAACTAACATATTTAAGGCACTACACAGTCACAGTGAACTAACATATTTAAGGCGCTACACAGTCACTGTGAACTAACATATTTAAGGCGCTACACAGTCACTGTGAACTAACATATTTAAGGCGCTACACAGTCACTGTGAACTAACATATTTAAGGCACTACACAGTCACAGTGAACTAACATATTTAAGGTGCTACACAGTCACTGTGAACTAACATATTTAAGGCACTACACAGTCACTGTGAACTAACATATTTAAGGCACTACACAGTCACTGTGAACTAACATATTTAAGGTGCTACACAGTCACAGTGAACTAACATATTTAAGGCGCTACACAGTCACTGTGAACTAACATATTTAAGGCGCTACACAGTCACTGTGAACTAACATATTTAAGGCACTACACAGTCACTGTGGACTAACATATTTAAGGTGCTACACAGTCACAGTGAACTAACATATTTAAGGCGCTACACAGTCACTGTGAACTAACATATTTAAGGCGCTACACAGTCACTGTGAACTAACATATTTAAGGCGCTACACAGTCACTGTGAACTAACATATTTAAGGCACTACACAGTCACTGTGAACTAACATATTTAAGGCACTACACAGTCACTGTGAACTAACATATTTAAGGCTCCTCATGCTTGAGTAGTGCCCTCACTGCATTCCAGATCTACAGCCTAAGGCCTTCTGGACCCTAAAAAATGATACGCTCCTCCTCAGGCAGCGCCTAAATAGTAGTTAGGCACTGCCTCAGAGGGAACTAACGTTTTTAGGGTCCCGAAGGTTCTAGGCTGTAGCATCTTGAGCATAATGAAGGCGCTACTTGGGGCCTGAGGGACCCTAAAATTGGTAGTTCACAACGGCTGTGCATCACCTAACTGATTTAGAACGTAGCAGCTGCTCTTAACAACGCAATTGGAGGGACACTAAGCGCAGTCAGAGGGGCACTAAGTGTCCCTGCCCTCAAGGCGGGGACACTAAGTTAATAGTGTCCCTCTGTGAAGGACCTAAACAGTTTAAAGTTCCTCTGTCACAATACAAGAACTACATCAGCTATGTTCTAACTATTATACATGGATTTTGTGTGAGACTTTTTAAACTAAATTTCTCATATGTAAGACAAGCAAACAAACAAACAAACAAACAATAACAAAAAGTGCCAGCTAACAGCTAGCCGGGTTGTGGCAGTTATGTTAACTCTGTGTGTGTGTGTGTATGTGTGTGTGTGTGACAGGTACCATCAACCTGGAGGCGTGTGTGGGTGTACTCCCCCACACTGATCCCATAAAGAACTACAAGCATGTGTTTGACGTGTGTACGGAGGATCGAGTCTACCATCTCTCTGCAGAGTCTTCAGAAGACAAGTGGTCATGGGTCAACACTCTGCAGAATCTTCTCTTTCCGCCTAAGGTACATACATACACACATACATACACACACATACATACAAACATACTTACATTCATACATATGCATGCACACACACATGTTTGTTTGTATTTATTTTTCATGCCAATGTTGTATATTTAGACCAAATCATCAGCGTCCCAGGAGTCCAGGTGAGGTGACATCGTGTGTGAATTCTGGTGTTGATTTTTTCATTACAGTGTTATTTTACTGAACATGTGACTAGTACAGGGAGAGAGAGAGAGAGAGCATGTAATTAGTAAAGTGCTAGATAGAAAGTTTGCCTTTAGGGTGAGAGTGGAGGAATCTAAGAATTAGTGTGTGGACAGTGTGTTGCTATAGTAAGATAGTGCTCAAGATCAGTGCAGACATGATATGTGCAATGTGTGTGTGTGTGTGTGTGTGTGTGTGTGTAGATCTAATGAAGGTAGTACAGATGTTAAAAGACTGAAAGTAAGTTTTCCTTCTTGAAGTCAGTAAATAACTAGAATTGAGAGTTGAATTATACCAGCATAGTTGAGATGGGACGATGTATTGGATGAAATGATAGTGATCCCTGATAGTACACAAGTATCTAGTTCAGTGGTGTAGGAAGATATTTCGGTAAGGGGGGGGGCTCTATATAGGCTTTTTTTGTGTGGTTAAAATGGTTAAGTGGTGATTTCTCACATGAACAATTGTTCATGTGAGAAATCACCTCATGAGATAGTGCTCCAAATTATGGGGAACTCAAGCCTCCCCTCCCCCTCCCTCCTACCACTGTAGTTTGTATTGTTCATTCAAACTGTCCCTCAATTTGCGGTGAATCTATTTATCCCCACCTCCAGTATAAATTAATACCATATCAACCTTCACCTTGTGGTGTACCTATATTTCTGATTTATCTTTTTTTTTCTTTTTTATTTGCAGGATGGGTATAAACCAGTGAGGTAAGTACTTTAACATAGTAAGTAGTACAGTTTTTGGAGTGCATTCTGAAAAAGTGCGTAGTTTCCTACCATTTAAAGCTGTGTTGACTCCAGTGGTGGCAGTGTGAGGTAGCGTGGCCGAGTGGTCTAAGGCGCTGGTTTTAGGCACCAGTCATTTCGATGGCGTGGGTTCGAATCCCACCGCTGCCAATTTTTTTTTTTTCTTTCTTTTTTTTTCCTTTCTTTTTGTCCCCCTCTTTCTTCCCCCCCTGCCCTGCCCTGCCATTATTTTCATTTGCTTTACTTGGCTGGGCTAGTTGTCTTGCTATTGAATGCTATACTTTCTACCTTTTTCTTTGTCGTAGACCACAAAGTTTCAACCCATCTTCCTCATCCTCAGGTAAGAGTTAGTGTATTGATGTGCTACATTTATTGCGACATTTGTAGGTGGTAAGATATCATCCAGACCACTTCCTCCTGTTCCTGGAACTCCTACTGGCAATCCTGCAGGCTCTCCAGTAGCAGTAAGGAACAGACCTCTTCCTTCCCCGCCTTCTTCCTTGTCTTCTTCCAATCCCACTATTCATATTCAGCCTGTGGAGACACAGAAAAGTCCAGGCAGTTCTCGAAAACCGAGAGCGGCTCCACCCTGTAGACCAACACCTTACAGGAAGAATGCATCTGAGCCACTCCCACCAGTGCCATCACCACCTGACACTCAACCTCTCCCTCGCTCTGGTTCATTCTCTCCACCACGCTTATTAGCGGAAGATTATCAAGAGTTTGTATCGGCTCATGGCCAACACTCGAGGCAGTCTCCTACTCATGATTATGAAGAACCAGCTTCACATTTTACAAGTGGCTCACAAAATGCCCCAGTAGATAACGAAGAAAGCAACTACTCTTTGGCATCATCAGGTTGGTATGCAGTCACTAACGTATGACTTGTGGCTTTATCACTACAAGTCATCAAGGTTCTAGTCTTGCTAGGTGTGGTATTATGGGATATATGTGCGTGAGAGTCACAATATGCATTCTGTCATTCTTTTGTCTGCCATTCCCATGTTCATTGAGACTCTTCATTCCCATGTTCATTGAGACTCTTCATTCCCATGTTCATTGAGGATCTTCATTCCCACATTGAGGATCTTCATTCCCATGTTCATTGAGACTCTTCATTCCTATGTTCATTAGAGGATCTTCATTTCCCATATTCATCGAGACTCTTCATTCCCATGTTCATTGAGACTCTTCATTCCTATGTTCATTGAGACTCTTCATTCCCACATTGAGGATCTTCATTCCCATGTTCATTGAGACTCTTCATTCCCACATTGAGGATCTTCATTGCCATGTTCATTGAGGATCTTCATTGCCATGTTCATTGAGACTCTTCATTCCCATGTTCATTGAGGACAAGTTTCATTGGAGCTCACTCTACTCTGTTACTAGATACTTGTAAACATTAGTGATTGTACTTTTATTATTGTGTGTGTGTGTGTGTGTGTGTAGTACCTCGCAGACAATTACCTCGGACTGGTCCTCGAATAACTCCAGCTGGCCCACGCCCACCTCCATCTAATTCTCATCCACGCCCACTACTGTCCAATTCCCATCCACTTTCATCAGGTTCTCGCTTATCTCCGTCAAAACCCCGCCCATCACGTCCTCGTCCAAACCCTCCACAGAGCCAGAAGCCAGCCAAGCCTCCTAAACCTTCACCACTAGCTATGCCAAGAAACAATACTCCAGGGGCAAAAGCCAGAGTCACCATTTCCACACAACAAAAATCCAACAGACCAACTCCAACACCAACACCAACACCAACACCTAGACCTAGGCCTAGGGTTCCGAGAGCTCCAAATAACACTGGTATATAAATAAAATATTATTACACGAGCCATCTCTCTATCCCTCTAGTGGTCCCACAGTCATCTTTCTGTCCCTCTAGTGGTCCCACAGTCATCTCTCTATCCCTCTAGTGGTCCCACAGTCATCTCTCTATCCCTCTAGGGGTCCCGCAGTCATCTCTCTGTCCCTCTAGTGGTCCCACAGTCATCTCTCTGTCCCTCTAGTGGTCCCACAGTCATCTCTCTGTCCTTCTAGTGGTCCCACAGTCATCTTTCTGTCCCTCTAGTGGTCCCACAGTCATCTCTCTGTCCTTCTAGTGGTCCCATAGTCATCTCTCTATCCCTCTAGTGGTCCCACAGTCGTCTCTCTGTCCCTCTAGTGGTCCCACAGTCATCTCTCTATCCCTCTAGTGGTCCCACAGTCATCTCTCTGTCGCTCTAGTGGTCCCACAGTCATCTCTCTGTCCCTCTAGTGGTCCCACAGTCGTCTCTCTGTCCTTCTAGTGGTCCCATAGTCATCTCTCTATCCCTCTAGGGGTCCCACAGTCATCTCTCTGTCCCTCTAGTGGTCCCACAGTCGTCTCTCTGTCCCTCTAGTGGTCCCACAGTCATCTCTCTGTCCTTCTAGTGGTCCCACAGTCATCTCTCTATCCCTCTAGTGGTCCCACAGTCATCTCTCTGTCCCTCTAGTGGTCCCACAGTCGTCTCTCTGTCCCTCTAGTGGTCCCACAGTCATCTCTCTATCCCTCTAGTGGTCCCACAGTCATCTCTCTGTCCACAGGAAATAGAGTGTACATACAGTAAACTCCAAAATGTTATGGATTCCATACCATAATACAGCTTGAAAATGATAGTTTGTTACCATATTTCCGTATTTATTACAGGTGTGTTCTGTACCGTTTTGACTAAAGCGCCAACACAATTTTCTAAAATGTTTTTTAAAGAAAAGAAAGAAAGAAAAAGGGGGGGAAGGGGAACGGTTAAATTTTTCTCTCAATTCAGTACTGTTCTTGTTGGAAGCTCTCCCAATGCTGTGTCAGCAAACTAGGTCTTGCATTGTGCAAAACAACTTGTACAAAATCCTATCTTATTGGCCGACTGAAGGACGGGCACAGGACTCTAACCAGTCCACTCTTTGTAGGCCTTTTTCTAGCTGCAGTTGGAGCTCCTGAGAAAGGCATACGAAAAAGAGAAAGATTAAGACAGTCACGCAGTTGAACGAAACGGCCGTATTCTAAACGATTTTGTTTTTTCCTTATTTTATCATGTGACGGCCATTCTATGGAGTGGAATTTGAAACTTTTTGTGACATCTACTGTAAATCTAGTTCCCTGCAGTTAGGGATGGGAGTGGTTAGTTCCCTGCAGTTAGGGATGGGAGTGGCTAGTTCCCTGCAGTTAGGGATGGGAGTGGCTAGTTCCCTGCAGTTAGGGATGGGAGTGGCTCTTCCCCTGCAGTTAGGGATGGGAGTGGTTAGTTCCCTGCAGTTAGGGATGGGAGTGGCTAGTTCCCTGCAGTTAGGGATGGGAGTGGCTAGTTCCCTGCAGTTAGGGATGGGAATGGCTAGTTCCCTGCAGTTAGGGATGGGAGTGGCTCTTCCCCTGCAGTTAGGGATGGGAGTGGCTAGTTCCCTGCCTGGAATTGCCACTGGTGGATACCTTGTTTATGGTACACACCTCAATGAGAATTATCAATTTATGATCGGCCAAATGGGTGTGGCTCTGAAATGACCAAACTATCAGGTATATAATTGCTACATTATTGGACATCATCATTTTTATCATCTGTATCATTTCTACATGGACTTTGTATTAAATATTCTCATCTTACATGCAACTAAGCCTTTCTGTATTGGTGTGTGTAAATGTATGCAGGACAACCTCATCTGAGCACTAAAGAAACTTTTGGTTTCAACAAAGATCGTAATCAAGAGCAGAATCAAGACTATAGCATCCTGGAAGAGAGTTGCCAAGATTACAGTGTTGTGGAGGATGATGGCCAGCAGGATTACAGTGTTTTGGAAGAAGATGATCATAACTATGGCTCCGTTGATGACACACAGCAGGATTATAGTGTGGTTGAAGATAGTGATCATGATTATGGCATAGTTGATGATCCTCAGCAGGATTACAGTTTGCTAGAAGATACTGGACAAGATTATGGTAATATAGACGAGATTGAGCTGGATTATGGTAATGTAGAGGCTAGCACAGACCACAGGAATATTGAAGAGGAGGCAGAGTATGGAAATATGGATGACATGCAACCAGATTACGGAAACATTGATACTGATCAAGACTATGGAAACGTAGATGCTGACCAAGATTATGGAAATGTAGATACAACCCAAGAGAATCAAACAGAAGATTACAGTGTCCTCCATGCATCTCATATCCCTGGTTTCAATCCACGAGATAAGGACTACAGCCATCTAAGTCGTCCAAGTGGTAAGGGGTGACTAGAAGTTGGTAAATATATTCTAGGATAGACCTGCACATCCAGGATACTAACTCATTCAGGATAGACCAATACATGACCTGCACATTTAGGATATAGGTCAATGCATCCAGGATAGGCCAATACATCCAGGATAGGCCAATACATCCAGGATAGGCCAATACATCCAGGATAGGACAATACATCTAGGATAGGCCAATACATCCAGGATAGGCCAATATATCCAGGATAGGCCAATACATCCAGGATAGGCCAATACATCCAGGATAGGCCAATACATCCAGGATAGGCCAATACATCCAGGATAGGCCAACACATCCAGGATAGACCTACACATCCAGGATAGACCTACACATCCAGGATAGACCTACACATCCATGATAGACCTACACATCCATGATAGACCTACACATCCAGGATAGACCTACACATCCAGGATAGACTAACTCATTCAGGATAGACCAATACATGACCTGCACATTTAGGATAGGTCAATACATCCAGGATAGGCCAATACATCCAGGATAGGCCAATACATCCAGGATAGGCCAATACATCCAGGATAGGCCAATACATCCAGGATAGGCCAACACATCCAGGGTAGGCCAACACATCCAGGATAGGCCAACACATCCAGGATAGACCTACACATCCAGGATAGACCTACACATCCATAATAGACCTACACATCCATGATAGACCTACACATCCATGATAGACCTACACATCCAGGATAGACCTACACATCCATGATAGACCAACACATCCAGGATAGACCTACACATCCAGGATAGACCTACACATTCAGGATAGACTAACTCATTCAGGATGGACCACATCCAGGATAGACCACATCCAGGATAGACCAATGCATTGACCTACAAATTTCAGATAGACCAGTACATCCAGGATAGACCTACACATCCAGGATAGACCAATACATTCAGGATATCCAAATATCCAATATTGCCACACATCTAAGATATACCAACAGCACATCTAGAAATACTATTATATCAATGTGGTGAGTTTTTGCCTGGGTATTAGACCAATGCATTGACCTACAAATTTCAGATAGACCAGTACATCCAGGATAGACCTACACATCCAGGATAGACCAATACATTCAGGATATCCAAATATCCAATATTGCCACACATCTAAGATATACCAACAGCACATCTAGAAATACTATTATATCAATGTGGTGAGTTTTTGCCTGGGTATTAGAAGTTGTTTAATTTTTATCTACCATCCTGTTGGCTACAGTGCAGGACATTCAGTTCATGTAGTCACAACTAACCATAAACTTTTTGTACTGAAAATTATAAATGCGGGGGTGTGGCCAAGTCAGTTGCTATCTCACTTGCACGCATTCCACCCACCCAACCTCATGGCTAAGTGTATGGAATTATAGCTTGTGGTATCCTGGATGCTGTTGGTATCCTGGATATTGTGTTGTTATCTCAGATGTTCTATTAGTATCCTGGATGTGGTGGTGGTATCGTGGATGTGATGGTGACATCCTGGATGTTGTGGCGATATCCTGGATGTGGTAGTGGTATCCTGGATGTGGTGTTGATATCCTGGATGTGGTAGCGGTATCCTGGATGTGGTGTTGATATCCTGGACGTGGTAGCGGTATCCTGGATGTGCTGTTAATATCCTGGATATGCTGTTAGTATCTTAGATGCTGTTGGTATCCTAGATGTGGTATTAATATCGTGGATGTGCTGTTAATATCCTGGACGTGGTGTTAATATTGTGGCAACCGTTATTCTGAATATAGTTTTGGTAATATCTTGAATATTGTATTCTTATTATTTTGTATGTGTTGCCATGGTGATATTCTGGATATGTAGATGAGTCACCGCCACCTCCATTACGACATGCTTCTCTAGCTCCTCACCATAGTCATACTACTCCGACAAATCCTCAGAGATATCGTCCAAGTGGTCAAGTGAGCCATCGATCAGCTTTTACCTCTCAGGGTCTCGCTGTGAACAGGCAACCACATCCCAGAAAGAAACTGCAACCTCCAGACAAGGGACCGGGTAAGAGATATGATCACAGTTAGTAACTTACCCTAGCCCAGTATATGTTTTAGCACTAATGATGAGCAAGCTAGCCTAGCTACGTATCAATAAACAGTTCATTCACGTTGTCTAGTCTAATGAGCTATTCAATACATTATAGCTTACCAGTTAAATAGATAATGCACTTTAATTCACTCTGAATAGCAAACCCTTTTATATATTGTTCACAAGCACAAGATTCCTTAGCGGCACTTGAAGTATATAGAAGTGTATATGTGACCGGTTTTGGGAAAATCGGCCTAAACGCGGCATCTAAAGTTTTCTAGTTTATTCTACCAGTAGGCTGCACGGTGCCTTGGGATGCCTTCCTCCTAATTTGGAAGCTGTAGCACAAGCCGTCTTCGCCCTACGCACTACAACACTTCAGTATTTTTGCTAAACTTATTATTGCTGATTTCGAAAAAAAACGCCGGGTAAAGGCGTTGCTAGGTCAGGGGGCGTGCCTTGTGTCCGTATACTATTACTGCGTGTCTCCGGGACACTATGGAATGAACCGGTTACAGGCGGATTGTGAAAGAAGTCTAAAAGGCTTAATGCAGGGCTCCATAAGAAACTATGATTGCGTGAGTACGTGAATTATGTAGAATAGTAAGTGAATTAGTTAGCTACAGTTTTTTCCCCGCTGTTAGTGAAAAGCCCGCCAATAATCTCTTAGCAACTCTCCGTGCACGAGTCCAACCGGCTAGTGTTTCTAGCCTCCTAGTGTGAGTTCTAGAGCACGCCAGAGCTTACAACTGCGTCATAAGCTAGAGCTAGCTGGTGTCTATCCATTTCTGCCATAAAAAAATTTTCGAAAAAAATCTACCCATAAGGCTTTACCCGGGGATACTGAAAAAAATTGTTTGCCGCGTTTAGGCCGATTTTCCCAAAACCGGTCACATATACCTAGACGGGCACTGTGGTGATATTAGTATCACAGTGTCATTAACCCTCAGTGTGCATGTGTGAGAGGGTTACAGCACTCAGTGTGCATGTGTGCGTGTGTTACAGTGCTCGGTTTGTCTGTCAGTCAGTCATTTTGTCACACAACTAAAAGCGGATCTTGAAGATGGCAGCCTCCCGAATGGAAACAAGCATCAAAATGTTGCACTGAACATTATAAGTCCTTCTAATGTATCAGAATTTTTCGTTTCAACTTATTTTTCAGAAAAAAGCTAGTAATATTTAGGCTGTATGATCGTAAGCGATTGTTTCCCCTATTTTCATGCTGTACTCATGTGAGTGAATAATTTCTTGCCCTTGCCCGCTGTAGTTTTGCTTCATAGTCTCGGTGGTTTATTGGTCGGAGTTCTCTGTTGAAACTAACTACTGGTAGGTGAGTGGCTCTTGCATGTTTCTTATGAAGGCAGCAGTTACACCTAACATTTCGTTCCAAGAGCTACATGTCGACTTGCACTAGCCACATGTGAGCTACATATCGACATATTCATACTACACCAAATAATTATTTTTAAGGTTGTTACTATAAAGTAGCTAGCTAGCTAGCTACTTTATAGTAGACGAGAGTTCGCACCTTTGTTGCTTCATTTCTGATAGATGTAGGTTGCACTCAGTGTTTGAAGTGAACTAAGTCCAGCTCTGCCACGCCTATAACTCTTTACCCTGGGGTCGTCAAGTTCACTTACTCTACTCTAAGCTGCACAATGTCTGGATACGCACAGGAATGGTTAAACACACACACAAAAAACAACAACAACAACAAAAAACAAGTTCCCAATTAGAGATGCTATTCTTGAATAGTTGGTCCTGCATAGCTCAGCTACACTATGTCAGTTTGAAATTGCTGACTCATGAGATAATGGAATAGAGAAGTACATTTCATCTCCAAGGATATTCTCTGCCACTCCACTGCTCTGCCTACTCTTGTGTGGTGCTCATCTTCACAGGAGCTAGTGTTGAGTGTGACATGAATTGTTCACAGTAAACTGGATGTTAATACTGAGATAACTGGAATACTGAGATAACTGGAATACTGAGATAACTGGAATACTGAGATAACTGGAATACTGAGATCTGGAATACTGAGATAACTGGAATACTGAGATAACTGGAATACTGAGATAACTGGAATACTGAGATCTGGAATACTGAGATAACTGGAATACTGAGATATCTGGAATACTGAGATAACTGGAATACTGAGATAACTGGAATACTGAGATAACTGGAATACTGAGATCTGGAATACTGAGATAACTGGAATACTGAGATAACTGGAATACTGAGATAACTGGAATACTGAGATAACTGGAATACTGAGATAACTGGAATACTGAGATCTGGAATACTGAGATATCTGGAATACTGAGATATCTGGAATACTGAGATAACTGGAATACTGAGATAACTGGAATACTGAGATCTGGAATACTGAGATAACTGGAATACTGAGATAACTGGAATACTGAGATAACTGGAATACTGAGATCTGGAATACTGAGATAACTGGAATACTGAGATATCTGGAATACTGAGATAACTGGAATACTGAGATAACTGGAATACTGAGATAACTGGAATACTGAGATCTGGAATACTGAGATAACTGGAATACTGAGATAACTGGAATACTGAGATAACTGGAATACTGAGATCAGGAATACTGAGATATCTGGAATACTGAGATAACTGGAATACTGAGATAACTGGAATACTGAGATATCTGGAATACTGAGATATCTGGAATACTGAGATAACTGGAATACTGAGATAACTGGAATACTGAGATAACTGGAATACTGAGATAACTGGAATACTGAGATAACTGGAATACTGAGATAACTGGAATACTGAGATAACTGGAATACTGAGATAACTGGAATACTGAGATCAGGAATACTGAGATATCTGGAATACTGAGATCTGGAATACTGAGATAACTGATATACTGAGATCAGGAATACTGAGATAACTGGAATACTGAGATCAGGAATACTGAGATAACTGGAATACTGAGATACTGAGATAACTGGAACTGAGATCTGGAATCCTGGATAACTGGAATACTGAGATACTGACTGGAATACTGAGATAAGATACTGGAATACTGAGATAACTGGAAACTGACTGAATACTGAGATCTAACTGAATACTGAGATAACTGGAATACTGAGATAACTGGAATACTGAGATAACTGAGATACGAGATACTGGAATACTGAGATAACTGGATACTGAGATAACTGGAATACTGAGAAACTGGAATACTGAGATAACTGGAATACTGAGATAACTGGAATACTATGAGATAACTGGATAAATACTGAGATAACTGGAATACTGAGATAACTGGAATACGAATACTGAGATAACTGGAATACTGAGATAATGAATACTGGATCAGGAAACTGAGATAACGAAGACTGAGATAAGGAATACTGAGAAACTGGAAACTGAGATAACTGGAATACTGAGATAACTGGAATACTGAGAACAGGAATACTGAGATAACTGGAATACTGAGATAACTGGAATACTGAGATAACTGGAATACTGAGATAACTGGAATACTGAGATAACTGGAATACTGAGATCTGGAATACTGAGATAACTGGAATACTGAGATAACTGGAATACTGAGATAACTGGAATACTGAGATAACTGGAATACTGAGATCTGGAATACTGAGATAACTGGAATACTGAGATAACTGGAATACTGAGATATCTGGAATACTGAGATAACTGGAATACTGAGATAACTGGAATACTGAGATAACTGGAATACTGAGATAACTGGAATACTGAGATAACTGGAATACTGAGATAACTGGAATACTGAGATAACTGGAATACTGAGATCTAGAATACTGAGATAACTGGAATACTGAGATCTAGAATACTGAGATAACTGGAATACTGAAGCTTTCATTACAATAATTGAAATGACAGTTCTGAGTTTTATTCTGTTGTTACGACAGTCGATTTTTTTTCCTTTCATATGTCATGTATATCTGTTAGTTGTAACACTAGCGTAATGATTTTGATGACCAGTGGATTTCAGGCTCTGCTTTTAGGCAGGCCTAAATAAGGTAAAAACTTAAGACTTCACTGTGCTGCTAAAGATTTACACTTGGATTTCCAGAAAACTAGAAGGGAGTAACTCGTGTATTTATAACAAATCTGTTGATTTATTTGTAGCTCATGGTAAGCTCTCTCTTTATTCATTACTTATAGGCCATGAGTGTCAATGTAAGCTCAATTATATAACATCTAACATCCCATTACAATAGTAGTAGTAGTAGTAGTAGTAGTAGTAGCAGCAGCAGTAGTTGTATTATTATTAGTAGTAGTAGATTATTTCTTTTACATTGTAGATTATGTCAACTGTCCATCTGGCAATGATGACTACAGTCTCTTGAATCACTGACCACACCCCCTACTAGCCTCACTTCCTGACATCGTGCCTTCTCGTCCACATTCCGTCACTAGACTCACTATGTTATGATTGTGTGTGTTGTTTTTTTGTGTAATTTATCAGCAGTTACTGAAGACTAAAGTGCATCAGTCAATCAGTCAGTCATTATAGAATTAGTTGTATCATCTGAACTATTACTGTCAAGATTTCATCTTTATTTTTTATATCAACATTGTACTTGGTAAGTAATATGTACGTATATCTGTGTGTTATAAGAAAAGGACATAGTTTATTGAGAACACCGTTACACGGACGATAGAGTGGTATACCTAAGTGTATATAAGGACTGTAGTACACAACACCGTATATGTATAATTTGAGTATATCGTAGGTAATGGAATGGTTTTGTAGGCTAGAATACAAAATGTATCTTGTTTCAATTTTAGGAGTGGACTTTGCTAAAATTGATATCACTACTCAATTCTATCCAGTATATGTACCTCTGTAGAAAATAGAATATATAAGATTAGTTATTGTTGTTGATTGTTATACCCTCTGCAAATAAGTAAATAAATTAATAATAATATAACTAGAGCACCAAGGGTGCGAACCCTCAGTGCATTATTACACAACTAAGATTTCTTTGGATTACTTCAGCTTCTAATGACTGACAACACAGTGGTTAAGAGAAAATACGCTAACTAGACTGCTGTGTGACGTAAACTAATGTGCGTAGAAGGTAAGGGTGCATCTGGCTTGCGCTTGTTTGGAGCTGAAGTTTCTCTGCATTTACTTGGAAACTAGATCGAAATTTGAAAAAGTGGTAGGGACTTACTACTTCGTCAGGTCATAGTTCTTGGCCATTCATGAAATCGAATGCTGACAGACAGACAAACACACTACTGTAACGCTCTGGTGCATGCACACTGTTCGGGAAACCCTCCATCCACTATGAGTACGAGATTGAACTTGCGCACGATTGCCTCAGGTCCTACCATCATGGAGATAGTCGATGTCGTGGTTTTGACTCACATTTTTCTTAGTTACTGTTTGTTCTTACTTTTGTGTAACTTTCTGTTCTGATCTATCTTTCTATACTATCATTTACTGTAATATATTTTATTAATAAAATACAAACTTATTTAACTTGAGGTTTGGATACAAGTCCTCTTGACAAACAGTCCTGAAAATTTTGGTCCTTCGAGCCGGATCCTCCTGTTGCTGATAGTCAATTGTCAATCTTACAGGAAGGATCAGTAACCAGACAATAGAGACTAACTCCTACCTGCTAGGACTACCGGATACAATATTCCTAAGTGTCAAAAAATTATCTGAACTACTCTTACTCTTTATCCTATTCCTTTATCTTGTTTCTTTTCATCGCAGTTCTCCTGGCTGAATTCATTATGATGACCATCTTACTCGGCTGGAGGCAGAACTTCTGAAGGAAGATCTCGTGGCACTGAAACGCCGTCAGACTAACAATCGACATGATGTCACAAGAAATGAGCGCTTCTTGTAAGGATTCTGCGGCACAGACACTCGATGATTTGGACATTGGCTCTACGAATATCACCTCGAAAAAATCAACGCTGATATTTCAATAGCTGAACTTTTACAAAACGCCATTCTTGCCCACATCAAAGAAGAAGAACAGGAGAAGGAAGAGGAAGAATATCAGTCTTACTGTCAGAAAATGCTGGCTACTTGCAAAGGTTTAACTCGACAGCTTGTTGCAGCTTGTTCACTGGCGAAGTTGAACCTATCCAGAGCAACGGATCGACTCATTGATTGTTCAGCCCACTCTCACAGGCTAGGGTGTAAAGCCTTATTTGGAAGAACTAAGAAGTCAGCTAACTGACTTAAAGGCTTCATCTTCTGAAGAACCATCCTGAGCTCATGGGTATCTTGCAGGCAGTTCTGAAAGATCTTACCACACTGTGGGAGAGATATCATGACGCTAACCCTGACAACAAGACCTCTATTTCTAAAGATGTCAAGCCCGATGGTATGGCCAAATTAGATCGCTTACTTCGCCTTGAATTACCCAGCTTCAATGGTGAAAATAGTGCTTGGCGTCCTTACTGGGAGAAACTTAACAATGTTCTGAAAAAGGATCCCACACTCACTGATGTTGACCGGTTGTCATTCTTGCTAATGACAATGAAATGTAAGGAAGGCAAGGAAATAATCGATTCTAAAACTTGGCAGGGACCAGACTACGAGGCCGCTGTCCAAGCATTGAAAGAGCGTTTTGAAAGAGTGCTATGATCAACCTCAAATCATCAGTTGTTCCATGCACCAGGCATTTGTTAAACATTCCTGGAAACTTACAGATGAAGGTATTGGTCAAATCATTACCTGATCGAACTCACTGTCTCAACTATGAAAGAATGTTCAGTAAACTGTTCAGTAAACTCACTTGAAACTCTTTACACAGTTATAGCTGAGCTCTTGATGCCGGACAACTTCTTTCGTTATTGGACTGAAAAAAACGCCGAGTCTAAGACTACTCTAACTGTTGACAAGCTCGTAGAATTACTACAGCAATACCGACTTCGGTGTCATGACGGCAATCATCCTCTCTACTTATGTGCAGTATACAAAGCCAAGTCGGTGGAGGATCGCTTTAGCACTGCCTCCAGACTAAAGGTATGCACAAACTGTCTATCATTTAATCATTCTTGCCGAGATTGTTCTAGTCGTAGTTGTTGTAGAGTGTGTGGAAAGCGTCACCATTCTCTTCTTCATCGGAGTCGACCTTCAACTCAAACGACGAATGAATCAGCAACTACTGAACGTCAGACAGTTTCCACTTCTACCAATGCTCAAACTCCATCTACCACTAATGTTCATGCTTCTCCATTTTCTACTAATGCTCATCCTGCTCCATCCAGCAATACAACACGAGGAGAGGTCAGGCAGGCAGGAACTTCTGTTTGAGATATTCCTGTCAGTTGTGTAGGTTCATGAATTCTTTTGACTTTGAGAGATTGTGTTAGTCAGTTGGTCATGAAGGACATATGAGAACCACTGTCTAGAAGTGCTCGTGCTCTCTGGTTACGTCCTCTAGACTCAACAGTGACCTGGCAGTGCGGACACTCTACTTGGTCCAAGTCTTTATCCTCTACTCACTGAAGTAGTTCTTGCTATTCGCTCTCACGTCATTGGGATGAGTGCGGACATATCCAAGATGTTCCGTGAAGTAGAACTTCATAGAGATGGTAGAGATCTGCATCGTTTTTTGCAACCAGCTCCCCCGGGGAGATGGCGTCATGGATATGCACATGACAAGAGTAACTTTTGGAGTCATTTCCTCGCCGTTTCTTGTTACTCAAGTACTATGTCAAGTAGCCAAGGACCATGAAAAACAGATCCCAGAGCAGCCAAAATTGTATCCAACTTTTATGTTGATGACTGCCTGACAGGAGCTGCAACTCCAGAGAAAGCCATGGAGATTCAGGAAGAGCTGATTTCCTTACTTGGTTGTGCTTGCATCTGGCTGCGTAAATGGAGGTCTAACAATATCAACGTGCTTGAGAACATCCCACAAGATATGCGAGAGGATGATGACCACCAAATTATTTCTCCTCCGCGGAGTGTCATAAGGCTCTTGGACTTCATTGGGATACAAGGAAGGACACGTTACACGTCTCAACTCCTACTCTTACAGCAAGCGATCACCCTACCAAGAGGAAGATAGCCTCTGACGTTGCCAAGACATTTGACCTCCTCGGATGGTTCGCTCCGTGTACGATCTTTGTGAAAATTGTTCTACAGGATCTCTGGAAACTCAAGTTGGCCTGGGATGACCCCGCTCCTGATCATATTGTTAAATTATGGAACAATTGGAGAAGTGAGCTTCCACTCATTACTTCTTATCCCATGCCTCGCTATCACTTAGTGAAAGGGAAAGAAGTTACGAGTCTTCAACTGCCTTTGCTCTCTATTTGGACACGACTGTTTCTACGTCTTTACTCATCGCTAAAACTAAAGTCGCACCTTTGAATGGCGGAACTATTCCTCAAAAGGAACTCAGTGGAGCTCAGCTTTTGAGTAAGATATTAGTCACTGCTGCTAACACACTGTCAATACCTCTGCAAGATGTATATGCTTAGGTGTGATTCTACCATTGTCTTATGCTGGCTGTCTACACCTGTGGGAAAACTGAAAACTTATGTCTCTAATTAACCGAGTGGTGGACACGATTAGTCGTATACCAGCTGCACACTGGAGGTATGTTCCTACTGATTGCAACCCAGCAGACATAGCCTCCAGAGGAGCAATGCCTAGTCAACTTATTTCATTTGAACTCTGGTGGAATGGACCAACCTGGTTACTACAACCTCCCTCTGCATGGCCTATTAGCACAGACTGGGAAAAAAACACAGAAAGATCTGCCAGAAGTTAAACCTGTGATTCTACTTACTGCTGCTCCTCTAGAAACCTTTGCTGGGTTATTTTCCTCATATACTAAACTTAAAAGAGTGACGACATGGTGTTTGTGTTTTGTTTGTAACTGCAGGTCCAAAAAGGAAGACAGACTTTTCTCAGCTGTCACTTGATGAGTTGCAAATGACTGAGTCCAAGCTACTTGAGCTCAGTCAAAGTCGTTCCTTTAAAGCTGATAAGAACTCTCTACTCGCCACAGACAAGGTTTCATCCCAGAGTAAAATCTTACACCTCTGTTCCTACCTGGATGACAAAGGCCTCATTCATGTCAGTGGTCGCTTGGAGAAATATAATCTGACTGTTGAACAGAAGCATCCAATCATTTTACACCGTCTAACTAAGTTGATCTGTGAACAATTGCACTTGGACGATTTGCACGTAGGTCCTACAGCATTACTCACTATTTTATCCTTACGTTTTCATGTTATCGGGGCCAAACATTTAATTAAGAGTATCTCTCGGTCCTGTGTTTGTTGCAGAAAAGTATATGCTCAAACTGCCACTCAACTTATGGGTCAGCTTCAGTCCAGCAGGGTAACTCCGTCCTCTCCTTTCCACCACACTGGAGCTGACTTCACTGGTCCAATCATGGTCAAGAGGGGTTACACTTGTGTTTGCGTACTCGAAAAAATGTACATCTGTGTCTTTGTATGTATGGCAACTAAGGCTGTCCATCTGGAAATTGTCAGAGATCTTTCTTCTAAGGCTTTCTAGCAGCTCTACACGGTTTCATAGCTCGTCGTGGATGTCCGGAGACGTTGGCCACTAACAATGGCACCAATTTCAAAGGTGCTCAAAAGGATTTGAAAGAGCTATATGACTTCCTCAGAGCTCCCAATACACAGAATGCAATGGATAGGTACTACACTGCTCAACATATCAAGTGGACGCATACACCTGCCAGATCTCCACATTGTGGGAGGCTGCAGTTAAATCTATGAAACTCCTCCTCGTTAAAGTAGTAGGTTCCCATAATTTCTTTATTGATGAGCTGTACATTGTCACTGTCGAAATAGAGGCCATTCTCAATAGTTGACCACTTAATCCCCTTGACTCTGCCCAAGATGATGGAATAGAGGTGCTCATTCCTGTTAGTGGGTAAACCTTTCAAATCTGTTCCTGCTCCTGATCTCGCTAATCGCAATTATGACAACTTGTCTAGATGGAACTTATAATGTCGGACTTTTGGGATCGTTGGAGTAAAGATTATTTATTGCACTTGAACCGCTTCAATAAATGCCATCAACCGCAACGCTCTATAACTGTCGGCGACATAGTTCTAGTCAAGGACACGGATCTCTTCATTTGTTCTTGGCCTCTAGCACGAGTTATCCAAACACATCCAGGAGATGATGGACTGGTGCGTGTAGCTACAGTCCGGACTCAAAAGGAAACATATAGACGAGCTATTCACAAGCTAGTCCAATTGGTAGAAGAAGCAACTTTCTCCCCCGGAGGATGTTCGGGCTCTAACCCTCCTCCTCCACTACGAGTACGAGATAGAATTTGCGCACGATTGCCTCAGGTCTTACCATCATGGAGATTGTCGATGTCGCGGTTTTGACTCAGTATTTAGTTTAACGCATTGTATAATTTTTCTTAGTTACCGTTTTGTTCTTACTTTTGTGTAACTTTTTCTGTTCTGATCTATCTTTCTATAGTATCATCTACTATAATATATTTTATCAATAAAATACAAACTTATTTAACTTGAGGTTTGGATACAAGTCCTCTTCTTGATGGACAGTCCTGAACACACACTGAGGGTTAATAAGTTAGTACTATTGTTACCAAACTCTTACATGAACTTGGTGTTGCAAACGAACCACATAGCCAAATTGATGAAGCACCAAAGGTGCGAACCCACAGCTACTATACCCTAGCTAGCTATTACAAAATTATTCCTCACACCAATATTTAGCTATTTTTAATCAGGTATCACTCTATGAAAACGGTAGATGTAAATGCTGTTTAGAATCTAAGCATGCGAGAGGTTCTCACCTTGGGTAAATTCTCCAGTACATATAAAGCAAAACTCCCGTAGGCAGCTAGAAATCATATGCTTACATGATAATGACGTGACAATAGGGGGGGGGGGGGGGGGGTACTCACAAAGCTAGTACCTACACACAGAGCTGACAGCTTCATGTTTTCTCATAAATTGGCCTGAAATTTTAAAAAGTAGCACTAAACAGTTTAAAACCGTCATTCTGAGTTGGTTTATACCTAAAGCAATGATTAATTGTCAGTATCCTAATCAGAATGTGATAGACAGATGAACATTCAGGACGACTATTATAACCCTCTTGAACATGTGCGCTGAGGGTGAATACAACTATGTGTACACCCAAGTGTCCATATCAACAACATCAATGGATAAGTCACACTTGCAGATCCTAAATATTAGCCATTCTCAGTGGAGTAAGAACTTGAAAATGATTGGGGGGAGGGGGGGATAAAACTTTGTGGCCATTATGTAGTACAGTTAGTTAGTATGTTAAATTATTTTTATAATAGCAAATCTGTGCAATATATTGTATACTGTAGGTGAGATAAATATACACGTATATAATACTTATTACATGAGTGAAAATAAAGCCTGGGAGTGAAATATCTTGCCATATCACTCTGACAGAGTATAATAAGAAGTTATTATTTGGATATCTTCACTGAAGTAGTTTGTACTAGGACTGATAACTCACACATGTCATGTACCTAAAAATAGCTTTGTAAAGATAGCTAGGGTCATGTACCTAAAAATAACATAGTGAAGATATCTAGGGTGTAATAAGACTAATTATCAAATCATTGTTATATGTGTCTGGATTCAAAAATCTCCAAAAAAATATTCCTTCTTTCACACACTGAAACAAATTCCTTTGCTGCATGCACCAGGTTCAGCTCATCTGTTTTTTCTTTCACAAAGCATGTGTAAAAGCATGCAATAATTTACCTCTCCCATGTCACCATATTTTAATTCTCTTCAGGTTCAGCTGAGGCAGTGGTGACTGCAACAATGAGATAAAATTTTAGGAGGGATGGGGAAGGAGAAGGGGAAGGGAGGGATTTGCTAACTGTATGGCATTAGGGGAACCATGCCCCCCCCCCCCCCCCCCCCCCCCCCACTCCCCCCCCACCCCACCCCACCCCACCCCAAATCAGGTTCTTGATAAACTAGCACCTTAGCCACTCTAATTTCATATAGCTACTTACAGTAATGCTTGAGATCTGAAGAAATGATGATGGGTTTTGCTTCTTGCAGATCTTTTGTATGATTTAAATAACTCATTGTCCAGGCTGCAGTGGTAGGACACAGATATTAATAGCCAGGCCACAGAAAACTCCATACTCCTGGGTATTCATAGGTACCGACAAACACGTAGTGAATACCGGACTCCAGGGTGACCAGCTGTAAAACCGCAGAATTATGCACTCCCGGTCGTGAATCCTATTACCATAGCGACGGTTGACCGTGACGTTGCCACTGGAGATTGGCAAACGACCAGTGATACATCCGGGTCACGTGCGATACTCGCCGACAGAGGGAGAGCCGAATTCTCAGAAAGACTTAAGGATCATAAGACGACTTCGCGGCTTTCTAAGTATGAAAGATCGGTATATTGTTTAAGTCCATTTACCCTCTGTGGAAAGTTCTTCTATACAGTCTCCATCAAAATCCTCTATATCATTAGTCCTGTGGACTGTAAAGGTTGCCTCGTGTCGACTCACTAGAAATTCTGAAGCTATGTTGGCCACAGCAATAGCCTCTAGTATGGACACTTCCAGTACCAGTGACTCAGACTTGGCTTCTTTAGCTTCTTTGTCTGCACTCGCGTCCTCTTCTTCGTGCGTATCTTCGAGTAAGGTCACTCGCGTATCTTCCCGACCTTCTCCAGTGTCCGACACAGATTTGACAAACCTTGGCTGGTTACAGAAGCCTGGTGTCCTCACATCTATGTGTACAACGCTCACGGACCACACTTCTAAAGAAAGTGAATGTAAGAGCACCTCACCCATGGCTGTTAGAAGCTCTAGAAAGCCTCGCCAACCTAAAACCAACGGTGAAGGTGGCAAGATGGATCCTTTCAAATCCAGATATCACCCTAGGAGCTCTGATAAAATGGTGAACGTGATTCTAAATGTTCGAAATCGCAGGTACAATGGAGAAGATGCCAGTAAGCCACCTCTCTCTTTTGCCTGCATGATCTTCATGGCTGTAGAAAGCTCTCCCACTAAGACTTTGCCAGTCAAAGGAATCTATGACTGGGTCATGTGGAAATTTCCTTACTATAGAGATGCACCTCCAGGATGGAAGAACTCAGTCAGGCACAATCTCTCACTCAACAAATGTTTCAAGAAGGTGGACAGATATTCAGCTAAGGTGAGTGTGGTGGCTCAGGATCCTGGGGAAAGGATCCAAGGTATTGGTGGTGATGGTAATAATGTAGAATGGCTATGTCCATGTTGTGGATGTGAGTGAAGACTTGCTGGCAGGCACTGTTCATGCAGCCTCAGCTCATGAATGTTATTGGCAGAGAAGTACTTGTAGCTAACGATGCGGATCAGTGAATAACACAAGCCGGTAATGGGCAACTTTATCCAGTGGGGGGTAGACTTGAAGTCCTTAGTTACGGTTGTCTGGTTTCTAATTATTGCACCTCACAACCAAGTGTTTGTACATATAGTAATGAGCTATGGACTTCCTCTCATAGTGTGTGTGTGTGTGTGTGTGTGTTTAGTCAACTTCAGTGTGCAAGGGTGGGTTATGGACAGTGGACCCAGACTACCGAAGAAGTCTGTTGGCTGCTCTAAAGAGGTCCCCCTATCATCCCTATCATAGCTACTTCTCTCCACCTCTGTCACCAAGGTAACACTGGACTCCTATGAGGGTCAAGTTCAGTTGTAGTTTCCTGGGTTGTGTGTTGGTTAGTCTGCAATCCAACTACTCTACTTGTGACTCTAGTGTTAATTTAATTCATATGGCACTGCTGATTCTAATGAATTAACAGATTGATTTGTTAACAAGTTAGGTAGTTACTTAAGACCATTTTGTCTTGGGTAATTGACACGCCAGTTTGGTGGTCTTGTGTGTATGTGTGTGTATGTAAGAACACTAGTTGGGTGCTATCTTGGGAGGTGTGGCTAACTTGATTTATGATTGCTAACGGAATACAATTAGTGTAAATATCGTCATTATTGTTGGTGTATGGAATTCCTCGATGATCAGCTGCTGGTTATAGAACATGGTGGAGACACAATGCAAACTTTTGTGGTAGGAGTACGTATTGCAGGTATTTGTTGAACTATTGTGCTTGCACGAGTCCTATGTGTGCATATATGTATTGGTGTGAATTTATTAAGTTTGTGTGTGTGTGTGTGCGTGTGTGTAGCTCCAGCAGTAGCAGTCTTGGTAAGTCCAATATTTTTGAAAGTGTTAGTAGAATATTCATATGGGTGTGGTTTGACGTGCTAATATTCATGTGAGGGTGTGATTGGATCAGTTTGAACTAGACATTATTCATAGTGTAATTCTGTGCTTTCTCTGGCCATCTGATACATTAAATGAAGCACTAAAGGTGCGAACCCTCAGCACTGCTTGACACTAGCTATGTCCTCTATATGTCAATTTATTTTATATCTTATACTGTGAGTTGAAGAAGCCTTGTCAGGAGGAGGAGTCAAGAAGCAGTGTCAATGGCTGGTCGCATGACGTCATTACATCAATTGTACGATACGATGCAGTTGAACCTAGGTGCTGTTGCTTTTTAATGTGTTTGCGTGTGTGTGCGAATAGTTTTTCCTTAATTTATGGCAATTTAAATTTAAATAATGTTAGCTAAGCATTAATGACAGCAGACCCTCATAATCAGAAGTAATTAACCCTCAGCTTGCATGCATGATAATCCTGTCTTACAATTAACTGTTGATTTAGGTATGAACATAATCCAGACTTAAATTTTGGGCTGTTTTTTTTTTTGAGAAAATGCGGAGTATCAACTCCGCATAGGTAATACCCCTATTGTCACGTTGCAATCACATGAGCTAACAATTTCTTCAAAATGTGGTAGTTTTGTTTTATGCTGAGAAGAATTTAACTAAGTGCTGCTGTAAGGAGTTTGATGTTGATGAGTGTCCTTTGCTAAAAACAGTGTAATGTAAAGATATATATATATATCTATTGATGCCTGATAGGTCTGAGAAATTATTTAATATCTAGCTAGTGTATAGTAGCTCTGAGGATTCACACCTTTGGTGCCTCATTTTATGTTTGTTTTGATCTGTGAAATTTTTTTAGTTCTGTTGCATGTAAAAAATATATATCCAATTTTCAATCCTGAGAAGGGAGGTTACTTAACTGTGGCTAACAAAATGGACTAGTTCCTTCATCGTCTTACCTTTGAGGATGTTGCCTTGAGGATGTTGCCATTGAGGATGTTGCCTTTGAGGATGTTGCTGTCGAGGATGTTGCTGTTGAGGATGTTGCCATTGAGGATGTTGCCTTTGAGGATGTTGCCATTGAGGATGTTGCCTTTGAGGATGTTGCCTTTGAGGATGTTGCTGTTGAGGATGTTACTGTTGAGGATGTTGCTGTTGAGGATGTTGCTGTTGAGGATGTTGCCTTTGAGGATGTTGCCTTTGAGGATGTTGCTGTTGAGGATGTTGCCTTTGAGGATGTTGCTATTGAGGATGTTGCCTTTGAGGATGTTGTATGTTGCCATTGAGAATGTTGCTGTTGAGGATGTTGCCATTGAGGATGTTGCCATTGAGGGTGTTGCTGGTTGTAGGGATGTTCAATGATCTGGTTGGTAGGGAAGCTTATCTTTCCAACTTCCCCAATAAAGTTTTCTAGATAGAACCCTACCTCTGAACTGAATGGGTTGGGAGTGGCCTAGCTTGAGCTCCTCCCTTGTTTATTATTATGGGTGTGGTTTATAGATGATGTAGACCCGGCAGAACGAGATGCGGCCTTGACCATGTGTATGATTGGTGGCAATTCTGAAGGGGTGGAGCTGGTGGGGTGTGACCTCCTACATGGAGTGTATCATGATCATTGCTATACCAGAGATCCGCCACACCCATCACCAGTGTGGCTGACCCCACCTACTACACAGCAGGTCACAGTCAAACTATTAAACCGAGCTGCTATAAAGAAGCCCTCTGGGTAAGTTTGTGGGTGTGGCATGTGGGTGTGTCTCATCAGATGATGTTGTAAAGCCTAGGTTGGGAGTTAGTGTGGCTGATACAACAGTGGGAGTGGCATGACAAATTTGCTGGGACTAACTGTGGGACTAAGCATGTGACCTGTCATGTTTACTGGTTGCCATAGCTACCAGTTGTCCCTACCCTGTAGCTTGAGTTGCACAATAAGTTATGAATGTGGTGAACAGGTGATCTGGGGTGAAAGGTCACTTCCTAATGGCCTTAGTGGTAGGCAATGAAATTCACGTGTAGGATTTAAGAAACAAGATGTGTACTTCTTGTATAATGGTCATGACTGGCTAATTAACCTTTTATTCAGTGTTAATGTCAGTGTTTCATCGTTAATTTACATTTAATCATTAATGTTTGTTGGTTAGGTTAACTCTGGATGAGATAGTTGCTGCGGCAGAAATGATTCTTGCCACTGATGATGACGGTGTGGGAGGTGATGAAGAGGGTGTGGCTTCTGACCAGAGTTCAGATGAAGGTATTGGTGGGGAGTTGGAGACAGACATGGATGAAGAGGAAGGAGATGGATCAGTGGGCGGAGATTCCAGTGGGGTGGAAGGACTAGGAGACAGTGGCTATGCTGGCTCCACCAGTCCTCCTAATAGACTGCAGATTGTCAGGTGGGTGTAACCATGGGTATGGCCATCCCAATTGACACTTAGTTTGATTGTGGGGTATGGAATAAGGTGTGGAGAATTCTTATAAATAAATACTGTAGTTGCCTGGCAGCCGTGGTGAAGCAAAGTGTTCCACATGCTGTAGGCCTTCTTGTAGTTGACCTGTAGACCAGGCGCTATAGATACCAACCTAAGGAGGGCTGCAGACCAGGAGCTATAGATACCAACCTAAGGAGGGCTGCAGACCAGGAGCTATAGATACCAACCTAAGGAGGGCTGCAGACCAGGAGCTATAGATATCAACCTAAGGAGGGCTGCAGACCAGGAGCTATAGATACCAACTTAAGGAGGGCTGCAGACCAGGAGCTATAGATATCAACCTAAGGAGGGCTGCAGACCAGGAGCTATAGATACCAACTTAAGGAGGGCTGCAGACCAGGAGCTATAGATACCAACCTAAGGAGGGCTGCAGACCAGGAGCTATAGATACCAACCTAAGGAGGGCTGCAGACCACTATACCAACCTAAGGAGGGCTGCAGACCAGGAGCTATAGATACCAACCTAAGGAGGGCTGCAGACCACTATAGCAACCTAAGGAGGGCTGCAGACCAGGAGCTATAGATATCAACCTAAGGAGGGCTGCAGACCAGGAGCTATAGATATCAACCTAAGGAGGGCTGCAGACCAGGAGCTATAGATACCAACCTAAGGAGGGCTGCAGACCACTATAGCAACCTAAGGAGGGCTACAGACCAGGAGCTACAGATACCAAAGGAGGGCTGCAGACCAGGAGCTATAGATACCAACCTAAGGAGGGCTGCAGACCACTATAGCAACCTAAGGAGGGCTGCAGACCAGGAGCTACAGATACCAAAGGAGGGCTGCAGACCAGGAGCTATAGATACCAACCTAAGGAGGGCTGCAGACCACTATAGCAACCTAAGGAGGGCTGCAGACCAGGAGCTATAGATACCAACCTAAGGAGGGCTGCAGACCACTATAGCAACCTAAGGAGGGCTGCAGACCAGGAGCTATAGATACCAACCTAAGGAGGGCTGCAGACCAGGAGCTATAGATACCAACCTAAGGAGGGCTGCAGACCAGGAGCTATAGATACCAACCTTAGTGAGGGCTTCATGCAGGATTGTTCACTGGGGGTGGGAGACACTGCACGTACTTAGCCACACCCATTTTAAACCCCCACAAAGTGTGTATAATTCACACTGATCAGTGTTTGGTGTCACATATTTTATAATCCTACAATTCAACTTTAGCTATTATACTATATTGGGTGGAGAGGGCCAGCCCTCCTCTGTATAAACATGGTTGATTTATTTTTAGAGTCTTTCTGAGCTAACTTCAGCAATACTCGAGCATAGGCCTACAAAATAGCTGGCTGGCTACCTGGCTTTACTTGCCCTTATTTCATGGCTGGTGTAGTTGGCCATCCAGAAGCTCTCACTGTAAGAATTACTGCATTGCGTGTTGTGTTCGTGCATTCAGTAACTACTCCAGTATGCCTAGCATTATTGCTGGGATAAAGGATGTGACACAGGCTTGTCATGTGGGGGTTTGGTCATAGTGTGTTTGTGTATGTGTGTGTGTGTAGTTCTCTGGATGAAATGGGTGCTGATGCATTATTGTGTCTGGCAACTTCTGCTAGTAGAGATAGCTCCTCCTCCTCCATTACTGCTCCCTAACATCCACCATGACAACCTATTATTTTCTTGTGTGTGAAGAATCAAGTCTCTAATCAATTTTTGCATCCCAGCTTATCATGCTCCACTGTTCCCTGCATTCTGCCTGCCTCACTCTCTTTGGATGGATTCACTTCTGTTATGGCAAAGTTGCCAACAATTTTTTTTGCACATTTGTAAATGTCACTTGTTTATTTTGTATGTGACAGCCACGCCTTCAAACTGCTAATCACCTAGCAACCCAACAATCATATTCTGTGATGTTCTGTACCTTTCAAACAATCATTAATAAAAACATTACTATAAAAATGTATTTAAAAATGTTAATAGCTTTGCTTAAAGGGTCGAAGTGCAGCATGAAGCTTTCGCAAATAGTCTGCTATTTCTGTAGGCAACGAGTTGGTGTTGTCAAGGCGACGATGAATGGCACTTCTGAGTGCATGCAGTTCCTTGTAGCAGATGATCTGCTGCTCTCTATCAACTGCTGCAGAAATACGCCTTTTTACCCATTTGGATCCTATACACCAAATATAGTACTAGTTGACGTGGACCCAAGCATAATAACGAAGTTAGGTAAAATAGTCATCACCATTCAAACCACTATACTATGGCTGGCTGGTAGTGGTGATCCATAGTATTAGCAAGTATCTTCTTACGTAACTAAATATCAATTTGTTCAGCTACATTTTAGTGAGATAGCTGAGCAATTGTCTGGTAAGGGATCGTCACTTACCCTGCCACGCAACAATGAGGTCTGTGAAGCGTTCCACTATCATCTGAACAACCTCACAAAGCACTTTCACATGCCTACAAACACACCTATTAGTTACCAAGGCAACACGGGGGTAGAGACATACCTCTGGAGACAATGAACAGATAAGAGTTGATGCATTGGAGGAAGTAGAACCACACACACAGCTAGAGTCCATGGCGACCTAATACACACAAACACACATACATACACATAGGCAGTGCCACCTGCAGGCAGTCCTCACTTGTGAGCCAGCAGACATGGGAGAGTGTCCATAAACAGAGTCACATCATTCTCCTCCTCAGAAAAACAAGCTTGAAGGAGATTTGTAGCAGCCTGCAATCCTTTACCTTTTGACCACAAGGACAGAACACTCTGTAGCATCTATATACATATATGACACAGTCAGTGACAAACAGTACATGTGTTAGAAACTGCCACACCCACCTGGTGTCTTGTGAGCAGAGTGTTGTGCAGGTCATGATGGGAAGCTGTTACATCCTCAACTACAGAATGTCTCAAAGACAAATGATGACCTGAAACCTCAAACATTGACGAAGGATCATCGCCATGGATATTACGGCCTATCTGTGCAGACCGCCACTCCATACGACTAGGGGTCAAAGGTGAGTTACATATCTGTAAAAGATAAGAGGGACCATGTCAATGTCTAACAATATATAAGGATGAACACACACAGCGACAAAGCACGTGCCCTACAGCAAGCATACTGTCATTTGGTATACTGTGCTATTATCTCCTCCTCTGTTAGCAATCAGCTCCATTAGTTATGCCTTATTATTGCCTTTTTGTTTGTTTGTTTGTTTCTGGTACCCAAGGGTTCTTTTACCCAAGGGTTCTTTTACCCAAGGGTTCTTTTACCCTAAAGTGCAGAAGTTTAAGTTGAACTTAGGTATTATAAACATGTGAACATGAACACTCCTATCTTGAATTTGTGGGTGGGTGGAGTGATTGAGGTGATCTTGACATAGAAGCTGTTGGCATGCACTTAATGGAATACATTAAGCATTGTTGCTATGCATTTATTTTCCTTGTTAATATGATATATTTTTTTTCCTGAGGATGACTAGCTGAATGTTTAATAGCAACCAATGAATGACTAGTGATGTAAAGGATAATCCAATATGCTCTGCCACATTCAACACTTACCTCTCCATGATCTACTTCTTCTGGTTGCTCATGGATACCAGACCACGCCTGTCCAGATTGAGCCTGTGCTTCACCGCTACTCTCAGGCTCTGCCTCCTTCTCCGTTGTTTCTTCAACCAGTTTCTCACTGTCTGTCTCCTCATTTAGTTGAATTGATTGATCAGCACTTGCAGGATGTAGAGCCGTTCCCTGAAGCTTCTCTTTCACATTATCTTCCATTTTAGTTTCACGCTCACTTTCTTGATTTTCTTGGTGAACTTCATGTAGGCTTTCCTTTTCCTGGTTGCCTTGGTGACCAGTTGTCCTATATTTGTGTTTCACGGAGTGTCTGTAGTATCGGTTACCACGTGATAGACTAGGTACTCGCACTATAGTGCTAGTAGTGGGCTCCAGAGGGGCACGCAGTAACTCAAGCAATTCCTGAACATCCTCAGACATTTTTGCTGAATACGGAGACAGAGGAGGGGAAAGAGTAGAGTGGGAGGAGTCTAACTGTTCTAAAGGGGAGGAGCCAGGCTGGCCTGAGGAGCAATCAGTTGGTAGGTAGGCAGAGTTATCCTGTTCATTATGGGTGGAGTCATCCTGTCCATTATGGGAGGAGTCATCCTGTCCTTTATGGGAGGAGTCATCCTGTCCATTATGGGAGGAGTCATCCTGTCCTTTATGGGAGGAGTCTATTTGCTTGAAATGGGTAGAGTTTGACAAATGTAAGTCAGATGAAACTAACTTCACATGATTATCATTTTTACTGCCTGCATTGGAATGGGTGGAGTCAGACAACGGAGTAGATGTATCCATGGTAACTACATTATCCTGGTTGGATCTCTTACTGCTTATTGCAGTATCTTCTTCAGTCTGGATTGATTGAGATGAGCGGCCATCAGAAATGTGTGCTATGGCAACAGCGCCATTAGTCTCAAAGTCCACACCCATGCTGGTATCTTCCAGCAAATCAGAACAAGATGCGGAGCGTAGTGTCATTGTAACTGGCTCAGAAGTGGGTGTGGTCAAATCAGAACAACTTGCCAGTAGTGGAGTGGAATAAGATTTCAATAAATCGTCAGTCGACTCGACTTCTGGTGAGTCCAGCTGTAGATCAGTGCTGTTGGTAAAGGGCTCTCCCTGTCAAACAAACGAATGAAGTTAATATAGACAGGAAGTGCAAGTTGATAACCACACCCACTTACATACCACCCATACTTTACCGAACTCCTCATAGAAGCTATAGAATCCTTTTGTTGACTTCTGCCAGTGAAAGCTGAAGTGATGGAATAGTTTGAAGTTGTTGACGGAGTGCGAGACTTTCTCCGAGAACCTCGGGCCACCAGCTGGCCACGGGTCGGCACAAGAGCCTTTACCAGGTTACTATAGCAACGCTCAAACTCTGCACCCGATCGCAACTCACTAGGTATCTTCATGACATGTCGAAGAATTCCTTTATCTTGAAATAGAGCAAGGATCTGTAGGGCCTGCATACACACACACATACACACACACACACACACACACACACACACACACACACCAGTGAAGTTGTCACTGACTTGCAACGGTGTGCAAATGGAGATAACTGTTCCCATAGAAATATCACTAAATACTAGTATGTGATATATCACTAAATACTAGTATGTGATATATCACTAAATACTAGTATGTGATATATCACTAAATACTAGTATGTGATATATCACTAAATACTAGTATGTGATATATCACTAAATCCTAGTATGTGATATATCACTAAATGCTGGTACTGTGACATATCACTAAATGCTGGTACTGTGATATATCACTAAATGCTGGTACTGTGATATATCACTAAATGCTGGTACTGTGACATATCACTAAATGCTGGTACTGTGAGATATCACTAAATGCTGGTACTGTGACATATCACTAAATGCTGGTACTGTGACATATCACTAAATGCTGGTACTGTGACATATCACTAAATGCTGGTACTGTGACATATCACTAAATGCTGGTACTGTGATATATCACTAAATGCTGGTACTGTGATATATCACTAAATGCTGGTACTGTGACATATCACTAAATGCTGGTACTGTGACATATCACTAAATGCTGGTACTGTGACATATCACTAAATGCTGGTACTGTGACATATCACTAAATGCTGGTACTGTGACATATCACTAAATGCTGGTACTGTGACGTATCACTAAATGCTGGTACTGTGACATATCACTAAATACTAGTATGTGATATATCACTAAATACTAGTATGTGACATATCACTAAATGCTGGTACTGTGACATATCACTAAATACTAGTATGTGATATATCACTAAATACTAGTATGTGACATATCACTAAATGCTGGTACTGTGACATATCACTAAATGCTGGTACTGTGACATATCACTAAATGCTGGTACTGTGACATATCACTAAATGCTGGTACTGTGACATATCACTAAATGCTGGTACTGTGATATATCACTAAATGCTGGTACTGTGACATATCACTAAATGCTGGTACTGTGACATATCACTAAATACTAGTATGTGATATATCACTAAATGCTGGTACTGTGATATATCACTAAATGCTGGTACTGTGACATATCACTAAATACTAGTATGTGATATATCACTAAATGCTGGTACTGTGATATATCACTAAATGCTGGTACTGTGACATATCACTAAATACTAGTATGTGATATATCACTAAATACTAGTATGTGATATATCACTAAATGCTGGTACTGTGACATATCACTAAATGCTGGTACTGTGATATATCACTAAATGCTGGTACTGTGACATATCACTAAATGCTGGTACTGTGATATATCACTAAATGCTGGTACTGTGATATATCACTAAATGCTGGTACTGTGACATATCACTAAATGCTGGTACTGTGACATATCACTAAATGCTGGTACTGTGACATATCACTAAATGCTGGTACTGTGACATATCACTAAATGCTGGTACTGTGACATATCACTAAATGCTGGTACTGTGACGTATCACTAAATGCTGGTACTGTGACATATCACTAAATACTAGTATGTGATATATCACTAAATACTAGTATGTGACATATCACTAAATGCTGGTACTGTGACATATCACTAAATACTAGTATGTGATATATCACTAAATACTAGTATGTGACATATCACTAAATGCTGGTACTGTGACATATCACTAAATGCTGGTACTGTGACATATCACTAAATGCTGGTACTGTGATATATCACTAAATGGCAAGTGTTAGTTTTCGTTAGCTTGCCTAAGATGTAGTGCCAATAATACACTAGTATAACTAAATTGGTAAAGAATGAGTTCTGTGGTTCCTCTATTCGTAAAGAATGAGTTCTGTGGTTCCTCTATTGGTAAAGAATGAGTTCTGTGGTTCCTCTATTCGTAAAGAATGAGTTCTGTGGTTCCTCTATTGGTAAAGAATGAGTTCTGTGGTTCCTCTATTGGTAAAGAATGAGTTCTGTGGTTCCTCTATTGGTAAGGTGTCATTATTATTATACCACAAATGATCTATACAGAACCGTGCTACTAAACAATGGCCTGCACATAAACAGACACTCACTTGGTGAGGTGTGTAAATAGATGTCATGGAAATGCTGGAGGGTTTGGTGGAGGTAGTCTTGGCTAGAATGGCCACTTCAGCTAAGAACTTGACAGTAGAGAGCATGAGGCCGATGTCTCTACTGTGATGGTCTAGTTGAGACTCCGCCAGACACAATGCCAATGTCAATGATGCTTCAGACAATACAGGCTACATACAAGAGAGAAAGAAAGAGAGAGAGAATGATACAATGCCATGATGATTCAGATACAGTAATACAGGGTATATACAAGAGAGAGAGAGAATGCATAACCACACCCACTTCAGTATTGTCATAGTAATCATCTCATACTCATACTCTATATGCCCCAGGACCACATTATCTTGGGATTGCTGAGTCATTGGTCCAACAGTGAATAGCAAGCAACTCCAAAAAAACAAACAAAGTGTATTTCAGAAGGTTTTATGTTGTGTTTTGGGACAGGTAAAGGTTTTCAATGTTACCACCTTGCTTCAAAAGTGAAAAGGTCAGAATCGGGTCCACCCACTTAGAAGCAACATTAGTACCCATGGTAACCCGCCCCCAGGCATACCTTACTTCCAGCTGCAGGAGGAACTGGTAGACAATGTGACAGGAGGCTCCACCCATGCTGCTGGAACCTAATCTGATCGGACATCATACCGAGGTGCATACACGACAGTATCTTAGACGGATATCTTCGCGCCACTAGGTAGGTGCGGTTCTGAGGAGAGGCACTAAACACTGCTAGTGTTTGCATCCAGACATGGCCTTGCTTCTCCGCTAAACCAGTCATGTGCTACAATAAATAACATGAACATTGCAAGTGTGAGCACAGCAAGTGTTTCCAGTGACTGACTGACTCACAGGCATGCAGCACACATGGAGCAGGAGGTCCACCAGGAAGTCAATGGTCGGATGGTCTGCCGGCAGCTTACACTCGGGAATGGCACACACACTCAAAGACTCCTTAAACGCCATCAGGTAACTACTGTAGGAAGACTCTAAAGAAGTATCTTTAGTAATGTTCTCCTGCAAAATGTAAGCAATGAGTAAATGTCAGTCCAGATGGAGAAACACTGCTTACCTTGAGTGGTGGGTAAAGGGCGTCTATGAGTTGTGGAGTGATATCTTTATGTCTGTTCTGGTGAAGTAATTGGTATCCAATACTATTACCTACTTGTTCATAGGGCTACACACACACACACACACACACACACACACACACACACACACACACACACACACACACACACACACACACACATTATTCAGTATTGTAGTAATGTGTTAGTACTAGTTTGGTTGGAGTTAGTCATATGTATTCTGCTTGCTTTTTAAGCATATTAAATGACTTTCAAGTAAAGAGTTCAAGGGTCATAAAGTTGGTTATTTCATTAGAGAAGATATGTAGATGTATGTCTAATAATATTACAAAATTGATGAAGTGTAACTAACTGAACCACCATGGAAATAACAAAACCAATCATGGTCCTACCAACAAGCACGCACACACACACACACACACACACACACATACACAGAGGTTGATGGACCAGCAATTCCTATTATTACAGTAAAAAAAAACTCTTACTGGAGGAGGTTTTCTGTCTTCATATCCTTTAAGTCTAGCTGACACTTCTGCTGCTATTCTTTGAAGACATGGACGAAGTCCTGGATCTTCAGGGGACGTGTCTTCAAGAGATGACAGTTGATGCAATAGTGGAGGCTGCCTTTGGCGACGAGGTTTTGCTGGAGGTGAAGGTTGAACACTCTTGCCCGGGGTGGGCGGCAACTTCCTCCGAGGGACAGAGGTCCCCTCCGACAAAACATACTGCAAACTTCTGGCAGAACCGAGAGTAATGAACGAACCTTAGGCACAGATAGCATAATAGTACAATACAGGGTATCCAGAATAGGAACAGGGAATCTAGAATAGGAACAGGGGATCTACAATAGGAACAGGGTATCCAGAATAGGAACAGAGAATCTACAATAGGAACAGAGAATCTACAATAGGAACAGAGAATCTGCAATAGGAACAGGGTATTCAGAATAGGAACAGGGTATCTAGAATAGGAACAGGATATCTAGAATAGGAACAGGGTATCCAGACTCAGAACTCTAACAAGTGATGTCATAAGGACCTGACACTCTTCAAGATGTTAATTGTTAAATAAACATTTTAAACAGCTTGGAATTAGCTAACCTAATACTAGCGAGCTATTACAAAATATACTTTTATTTCTAGCTTTCAGGAGTGACTATATTAGCTGCTGTAGTATCTGTAGACAGTCAATTTAAAGACGTATTAGGTCATTCCAGTAGCTTTTGACAAGCTCATCAGTAGACTGCTTGGTATTTCAAAAAAAAGAGAGCAGGAGAGGGGAAATGATGCAACTAAACCAAGTGGTAGAGGACGATGCATTCCTAATTAGCAAAAGTTAGTGCATCAAGCGCCACTGTGTGGCGGGGTACTTGCTGTACTCTGACCTTTACAATAGTTCCTTGCTGTTCCTCACCAAATCCATGTGTCAACTTCGCTATTACTAAACTGATAAAATGCAGTCCTTCACACAATGCAACTGTTTGGAATAAATGAGGAGTTCACGGTTAGTCGGTCGGGAGGTGCAGTGAAATAAAGACTATACTAATCTGTTATTACTGAAAGTAAAATGGAAATCATGTGCCTAATATTTTGGGATTAGAGAAGTAAAGAAGGCTCCAATGAGTTTACATCGACCATTGGTAACATGCATTGATGGTTCACCAGCAAGTGGAGTAAACATAGCAACCACCACGACTACACTACATCACATAGATATTATGTGTGATTTGCAGGTGTAGTTAGTTCCATACCAACAAAGGTGTTAGTATCTCACCTGGTGTTAGTATCTTACCAGGTGTGAGTGTCGGTGGTGTAGAAGAATCAGGAGTAAATACTACGCCATTTAAACTGCAGACGCCCACTCGAACATTTACTACTGGAGGTGCTCCATCTATTACTAAACTATACTCCTCTCCAGGATTGCCTGGGGGAACAACACACACTTCACTGTCTCCACCGACGACCAGTTCCTTGTCAGATACTGCACAAACACAATCAGGTGTTGAGGTTGGTGATTGGTAGAGATAACATATCTTACAGCATCTAGAGATTTTACTCCCTGCCCCGCCCCTTTACTCACCAATATTGGCAGGGAGATTCAGAGTATAAATACTTTGCCCTAACGTATCGCGCAGCCGCACAGCAGTACAAGAATCTTCTCTCGCAGACATTGCTAGGATACCAATTCTAGCGGCCAGCACTAACTTTATACAAAGGCTTCGACGAGGGGAAGCGGGAGGTGTGCAGCAGAAACCACACCCACTCACTCTGACCTGCCAAACCTAATCCAATGATCACTGCACCTCCATAATTGGTGCAGAGGAGGGACCGGGACTTAGGCATTTCCGGTCATGGACTACGTTTTTCTCCTCCTCCTCCTACTACTTAGTCCTCCCACCCTGTAGTGGCTGTGTTTAATGGGTGTTAAGTGTTGTTAGACCAAATATGATGATTGTGTAGTAAAGAGGCTGCCTAAACAAAGAGATAATACTCACACAATCATGCCCGACCTGCGCCACCAGTCGGATATATTAGCGGTTATATTAGATCTATCTATGATTATAACGGTCTGCAGAGAAAACGAATTGTGTAAAGGATATTGATTTTAGCTAACGATAAGAGTTGGCCCGTAGTTAATTTTCAACCTTTCTCTCCTATAATTACTTCAACAGAGATCATTGGTAAAGCAATGCGGGATTTGAGAGCATTTGCTGGATTGTTGTACATTTTGGTTCTATTATTCCTCTAATAACTTCTTGGCATTGCCAAAAGATAATCAGATACTGTCTCAAAATTGGTTATCAGAGTAAATTACTACTTGAAATAGTAGTAAAATTTAGCTTCAATGCTGGTTGTTTTTTTTGGTTTGTTTTTTATATAGATAAATTTGCTGATAGCAGGTATAATATTTCTGTTTGAAGTTATTGATACGCTATATAGCTAGTCAGGGATGGAGTTCTATTTGTCCACTACATCAGTGGTAAAGGAGGACCTGTGGTGTGAGGAAATGTGGTGTGAGGAAGGATGTACATATGAGAGGGAAAGAGTTTTGTGGGACTTAGTTGGTTTCTAATTTTTTGTAAGGGTGGAGGAAGGGATGAGTGAGGTGCTGCTGATGAGTCTCCTACATGAGAGGCGGATCTTCTGAATGGTCCTTCTATTGTGGAGGAAGGGATGAGTGAGGTGCTGCTGATGAGTCTCCTACATGAGAGGCGGATCTTCTGAATGGTCCTCTATTGTGGAGGAAGGGATGAGTGAGGTGCTGCTGATGAGTCTCCTACATGAGAGGCGGATCTTCTGAATGATGGCCACAAGCAAGCGAAAGAAAATCCCTCACAATCAGCAGATACATTGACGTTAAAGTCACCCAAAGTGTATTTGTGCTGTTGTTTGGTCCCCAGTGCAAAGAGCACAAGCAAGTCCTGTCAAAGCCAGGTGGGTGGAACACAGCAGCAGTAGTAGTCCTGACCAGGGAGGATCCAGGTGGGGGGTCCAGGGAATCTGGCCCCTTTCCCCCTGAACCAAGGTTAATATAATGTACATAGTAGCTACCAATACAAGCAATTTGGTTATAAGACAGCTGCATGCTAATGTGATCCTTCTACCATGGGAACTGAAGTGAGCCTCAATGTCACCCTTCTACAACAAAGACTGAAGATTAGTAATGTAATCACAGGGACCAGAGACTGCACAAGTGATCAGACCAGTCAAGCCATGGTCTTACGTCCAGCTAGTCCGGCCAGTCAGGCCATGGTCTTACGTCTGGCCAGTCCGGCCAGTTCGGCCAGTCAGGCCATGGTCTTACGTCTGGCCAGTCCGGCCAGTCAGGCCAGTCAGGCCATGGTCTTACGTCTGGCCAGTCAGACTAGTCAGACTAGTCAGGCCATGGTCTTACGTCCAGCCAGTCAGACCAGTCCAGCTAGTCCGGCCAGTCAGGCCATGGTCTTACTTTAATACGCTGCATTAGAATTTTCCCGTTTGCCGTCCCCTCTCCTACTGGTATTGCCAATGGCATAATGGGTGTGGCTTTCATTCTCTTACCACGCCAAGGGCAGCCCACCTCATTATTTTTTAGCTCACTTTATTGGGTGAGCTTGTGGAGGCCAAACCCACTCCATCCATCACACAGCAGCTGGAGCTCCTGCATGATCTTTCTGAATCCTCCCACCTTATTTGAAGGGGGCTGGTTACGGTGGGACATCAACTCCCTTGGTCCTATTGTTGATATTCAGTTGCCACTATCTCCTTTCATTTCTTGCCACTGTCTTGTTTTCACCACGTAGTACATCACATGTGCAGCTTCCTTTGCCTACTAACCTCACTTAATGCCCTGCCTAACTACCTTTGATGGGCTGCACTGGGATTTTCCCCAATGGTATCTACTTTTCCTACTGGTGTATTGCCAATTAGATATCATAGTGAATTAGTGATGGAAGCTGCTTCAAAGTGGTAGGGTAGGGGGTGGATGGGGACCATGATTCCAAACCAATTACCTGAATGAAAACCACTTATATTTCATGAAAAATGTAACTTCACATTAATTAAGCTAGTTAGGTTTACCAAGGAAATTTCACCTAGTACATGTCAAACTTGTTTTGGTGAAGCTGCGGGACTGCCTCTTAAAAGGCCTTTCCCCTGCATTCCTTTGTCAAATATTGGTCTATTAATAACTTTGGGTTGTTCGTTACTCCACCAGTAGTAGTTTGAACTTCGTGTCTGGGTCATGTAACAGTTTCCCACTCCTACCATACTAGGAGGTGGCTATCTCACGGCAAAGTTATCTATTGCCTGGTGTTAGATCCTCTTATGTACCCATACCAACCACTTAACACACAAGTCTTGCGTATCTTAATCCTAGTGTCCCTTACCATATGATACCAACCATCAGTGCTATTCCACCCAGCTCACACTATGGTATGGTTCTTATCTTGCGGTGATCACATGCACACTCCCCAAGCAGCCAGGGGCAACTTGCTGGATGTCTCAACTGACGATCACAAGCAGAGACCATATTGGGTATTTGTGAATTAGCAGAGGTCAGTCATAAATAGTACAGGGTCAGTCATCTGTAGTGAACAGGTTCCATTCAAACAAAAATCTCCTGCAAGTTGTTGGAGGCAGAATCCTCAACTGACTGCTGTCATGAAAAATTACGGAAATAAGGTCATATCGTTTGAGGCCTAAGTAAAAAGCTCACCTGGTACTCCTCGTACACAAAGGAGTGGCAGCTAGTTACAAGCTTGACTTTACATCTTTAAATCAATAATAGAATAAAACAGGATTTTAAGGTTGGAATTTTTTTTCTCGAGTCTTTCAAACTTTTTACTGTACATGTATACCTAGTCTGGTTAAGTGGGATGATGGGAAATGGGTGGTTGAATTCATACCACACCAACCTAAATGTCTGTCCCATGGGTACAGCTACAATAGAGAATCAACTAGACTATGAAACAGGTTGACAGAACAGAACTTGGCACGGCTGACTAGAATTTGTCCCAAACCCCACATACCTATATGAAACCTTGCAGGCTCACTCACTGCACTAATCAGGATCAGATGACTGTCCTAGCTTGAGTTTAAGACAAACATAAAGTAAACACACAGCTAGACGGTTATTATAACATAATTATAAAGTGGTGATGAGCTCAGTTAGTAAGCAGTTGCATGCATGATAGTTCCATCACTGAAGTATTGAAATGTTGGAGGTATAATTGTGGAGCTACCATCAGCATCAGCCAACACAGGGCACCAAATTTCATCAAACTTAGCGAGCATTGGCTCCCGCTCTGCTGAGGGGTCTGTCTTTGGTGGCTCTGGTTCCACCCACTCTGGCTCCAGAGTCTCCCACTTTGAGCCAGCAGCAGAAAAATAAGCAGCTGGACTACACCAATCTAGCTGTACATGATGACACAATTGTCTAATCTCAGAACAGGTAAGGCATGGGTGAAGTTCTGGGCACTGGAGGTCTTCAAGATCTGTGTAAGACTTAATTTGCTCTGTGTTCTTTACTTTCTTGTCAAGGTCTTGTGGTGGCACATTAGCACTTTCTTTCTTATCTCGATCACTAGCTGACGTCTCCTGCTTCTGTTCCGAACGAGTTGAAGGCTCTTTGCTTGCTTTCTTCTTAGATGCTCTACTTGAAGAAAGAGATGGAGACCGATTGGATAGCTCCTTGTCTGCTACTCTGGTACAATAAGACAAAACATTCAATGATATATTATTCCCAAACAACATGTCACAGAGCTAGAGCTAGCTACAGGAAAATGCTATATTTTATCAAGCTAGAGCTTATCTTGGTGATACTTTAGATATCAAGCTAGTGCTTATCTTGGTGATACTTTAGATTATAGTAATGCTATATTTTATCAAGCTAGTGCTTATCTTGGTGGTACTTTAGATTATAGTAATGCTATATTTTATCAAGCTAGTGCTTATCTTGGTGATACTTTAGATTATAGTTCAAGTGGCCAACGAGTAAGCAGATGGTCAGGATGCTAATGTCACACATTAGCAACATACATTGATTGATGGGACTTGCTTTAGAAGCGTGAGCATGGCTTTAACATTATAACCCAGACAGACAGACAACGAGACAAGACGACTACTATAACTCAAACAGACAGAGGACCAGACAAGACGACTACTATAACTCAAACAGACAGACAACCAGACAAGACGACTACTATAACCCAGACAGACAGAGGACCAGACAAGACGACTACTATAACCCAGACAGACAGACAACCAGACAAGACGACTACTATAACCCAGACAGACAGACAACCAGACAAGACGACTACTATAACCCAGACAGACAGACAACCAGACAAGACTACTACTATAACCCAGACAGACAGACAACCAGACAAGACGACTACTATAACCCAGACAGACAGAGGACCAGACAAGACTACTACTATAACCCAGACAGACAGACAACCAGACAAGACGACTACTATAACCCAGACAGACAGACAACCAGACAAGCCGACTACTATAACCCAGACAGACAGAGGACCAGACAAGACGACTACTATAACCCAGACAGACAGACAACCAGACAAGATGACTACTATAACTCAGACAGACAAGACGACTACTATAACCCAGACAGACAGACAACCAGACAAGATGACTACTATAACTCAGACAGACAAGACGACTACTATAACCCAGACAGACAGACAACCAGACAAGACGACTACTATAACTCAGACAGAGGACCAGACAAGACGACTACTATAACTCAGACAGAGGACCAGACAAGATGACTACTATAACTCAGACAGACTGAGGACAGACAAGACGACTACTATAACTCAGACAGACAGAGGACCACTCAAGACGATTAGACAAGACGACTACTATAACCCATATGACCAGACAAGACGACTGCTATAACCCATATGACCAGACAAGATGACTATTATAACCCAGACGACCAGACAACTACTATAGCCCTCTTACACATGCTTTGAGGGTTAAAACACTATTATCAAGACAAGCTAGTCCAACTGCAACAACTATGTATCAGCAAGAGGCACTTTGGAAATAGAATCACCAATTGCCGGAACATACAAATTATTGTACATAAGATGATATTTAAACTAACTCAACATCTTTCTTTCCAGTGAAAGAACGCAACTGAGAGCGAAGAAATGAATTAGAAGAAGCCAAGAGCTGTCCACGTAGGTTAATGTCCACAGCCAGAGACTGATCTCCAAACTTGTGCCAAGCTTCAGCACATCTCCAATACGGCTTCTCCCACGTAGGATAGAGGAACAGAGACCTGAAACTGTCTAGACCAGCAGACCTGCACCAAACAACCAATACAATGAAAGTTTTGATTGACGCTGTATCAAAATAGAACTATGACCATTAGAGGCTATAACGAAACTGACCATGTATAACAACAACACATTACAATGATGACCCTGTACCAAATGTCAGCAGATCATGACCCGGTGTAATTATGACCAACCCTATACCAAATTTTATGTCAAATACCTACAATGACCCTGGATTAAAGACGACCCTGTACCAAACAAGGACACCTTGTCCAAAATGTGTGCTGATCAATCAACTTCAACTTCAGTAAAAAAAAAAAAAAAAATAAAAATATATAGTAAATACTGCTTGACCACATAAAAACCATAGCAACTCTCAGAATAAAATAAACATCATTATAGACTTACCAATATTTATTGCTGAGAAAGAAACACACTGCACGGTTGTAGTACAGCACTGCGTTGAAGGGACTGGAATTGTAATAACATTCAGGAAATCAAAAATTCAGCAATTCTACAACTAGTGGTGTGCTTGAGCACAAACGGCAAACGAGCCTAAAACTACACTTAAACGATTGATTTGAACTTCTAACACTCTAGCTACTAAAATTATAGTCAAGTTTTTAATTACGTATATAGGTAAAGGCATGCAACGCCATAGTAACCACTTCCCGCAACTGTTTCAATAGAAAAAAATAAAAAAAATAAAAAAATCAAGTCACGTTATTTAAACTTTTTTCTTTGTGATACTCTTAGTAGTAGTTGTAACACACAATATTTTCACACAACTGAACATACCTACACAAGACTTACCTTCATGGTTAGTCTAGTGGACAATGCATTTTCAAGTAAATACAGTTGCATAGGGTTATAACTATGACAAATAGCGTATCAACTTACCACTGGCACTAACTCAAATAGAAATGGAGCTCCCGTAAGTTTTTGAGCTTTAAGTGCACCCGTAAAAGAACTCAAAGCGGTAAACAATTCAATTTCTAGGATGATACTGGTAACAATCGCTAAGCCGGAAAATTTCGTTAGTGAAGTTTGGGACGGGGTCAAACAGTGCTAACACAAAATTATGCGAGGTTCAAAGTACAAAATGACATACGTACGTCCACACATATATAAACAAACAAATATCCCCGATTTTCAATTGTGTTACCCCTGAGAGTGTCTCACTTGCTCCGCTTGCTTGCCAATAATATATACTTGTAGATAATACATAATAATTATGTGAGATTAAAAAAATTCGTAATTATTAAATTAAAATTAACTTTTCTTAACCATAGGACAGCAAGAAAAGCAAATGTGACTTCTGCCAGAACATCATAGCTAGCTCAAGACTCCTGTCTTTAGCTACCAGTGCTCTAGCTAACTCAAGACTCCTGTCCTTAGCTACCAGTGCTCTAGCTAGCTCAAGACTCCTGTCCTTAGCTACCAGTGCTCTAGCTAACTCAAGACTCCTGTCCTTAGCTACCAGTGCTCTAGCTAACTCAAGACTCCTGTCCTTAGCTACCAGTGCTCTAGCTAGCTTGAGACTCCTGTCCTTAGCTACCAGTGCTCTAGCTAACTCAAGACTCCTGTCCTTAACTACCAGTGCTCTAGTTAGCTCAAGACTCCTGTCCTTAGCTACCAGTCTCTAGCTAACTCAAGACTCCTGTCCTTAGCTACCAGTGCTCTAGCTAACTTAAGACTCCTGTCCTTAGCTACCAGTGCTCTAGCTAACTCAAGACTCCTGTCTTTAGCTACCAGTGCTCTAGCTAACTCAAGACTCCTGTCCTTAGCTATCAGTCTCTAGCTAACTCAAGACTCCTGTCTTTAGCTACCAGTGCTCTAGCTAACTCAAGACTCCTGTCTTTAGCTACCAGTGGTCTAGCTAACTCAAGACTCCTGTCTTTAGCTACCAGTGCTCTAGCTAACTCAAGACTCCTGTCCTTAGCTACCAGTGGTCTAGCTAACTCAAGACTCCTGTCCTTAGCTACCAGTGGTCCTCAAGACTCCTGTCCTTAGCTACCAGTGCTCTAGCTAACTCAAGACTCCTGTCCTTAGCTACCAGTGGTCTAGCTAACTCAAGACTCCTGTCCTTAGCTACCAGTGCTCTAGCTAACTCAAGACTCCTGTCCTTAGCTACCAGTGCTCTAGTTAGCTCAAGACTCCTGTCCTTAGCTACCAGTGCTCTAGCTAGCTCAAGACTCCTGTCCTTAGCTACCAGTGCTCTAGTTAGCTCAAGACTCCTGTCCTTAGCTACCAGTGCTCTAGCTAACTCAAGACTCCTGTCCTTAGCTACCAGTCTCTAGCTAACTCAAGACTCCTGTCTTTAGCTACCAGTGCTCTAGCTAACTCAAGACTCCTGTCTTTAGCTACCAGTGCTCTAGCTAACTCAAGACTCCTGTCCTTAGCTACCAGTGCTCTAGCTAGCTCAAGACTCCTGTCCTTAGCTACCAGTGCTCTAGCTAACTCAAGACTCCTGTCCTTAGCTACCAGTGCTCTAGCTAACTCAAGACTCCTGTCCTTAGCTACCAGTGCTCTAGCTAGCTTGAGACTCCTGTCCTTAGCTACCAGTGCTCTAGCTAACTCAAGACTCCTGTCCTTAACTACCAGTGCTCTAGTTAGCTCAAGACTCCTGTCCTTAGCTACCAGTCTCTAGCTAACTCAAGACTCCTGTCTTTAGCTACCAGTGCTCTAGCTAACTCAAGACTCGTGTCTTTAGCTACCAGTGGTCTAGCTAACTCAAGACTCCTGTCCTTAGCTACCAGTGCTCTAGCTAGCTCAAGACTCGCTGTCCTTAGCTACCAGTGCTCTAGCTAGCTCAAGACTCCTGTCCTTAGCTACCAGTGCTCTAGTTAGCTCAAGACTCCTGTCCTTAGCTACCAGTGCTCTAGCTAACTCAAGACTCCAGTCTTTAGCTACCAGTACTCCAGTCTTTAGCTAACAGTGCTCTAGCTAACTCAAGACTCCTGTCCTTAGTTACCAGTGCTCTAGCTAACTCAAGACTCCTGTCCTTAGCTACCAGTGCTCTAGCTAACTCAAGACTCCTGTCCTTAGCTACCAGTGGTCTAGCAGTCTAGCTAACTCAAGACTCCTGTCTTTAGCTACCAGTGCTCTAGCTAACTCAAGACTCCTGTCTTTAGCTACCAGTGCTCTAGCTAACTCAAGACTCCTGTCCTTAGCTACCAGTCTCTAGCTAACTCAAGACTCCTGTCTTTAGCTACCAGTGCTCTAGCTAACTCAAGACTCCTGTCCTTAGCTACCAGTGCTCTAGCTAACTCAAGACTCGTGTCTTTAGCTACCAGTGGTCTAGCTAACTCAAGACTCCTGTCTTTAGCTACCAGTGCTCTAGCTAACTCAAGACTCCTGTCTTTAGCTACCAGTGGTCTAGCTAACTCAAGACTCCTGTCTTTAGCTACCAGTGCTCTAGCTAACTCAAGACTCCTGTCTTTAGCTACCAGTGCTCTAGCTAACTCAAGACTCCTTTGCTTAGCAATGTCTGGCGAAGGTCACTATTTTTGAATCAAAATTAGACATAGAACAATGCAAGTTCTCAGAGGTCAAATTTCTACTCAGGGTCAAATTCACAACTGATGGGGCAGAAATGAAGTTTGGTAAATAAAATGAAGTTTTTGGCATATTTAGGGAGTGTAATAACACACAGCAAGTGAAATGAGACAATTGTTACAAATTAATTATTGCCTCATTATGGTTAGTGTTATAGTATTATTTCAACAATTACTTCTAAAATTTTTGGGGGAGGGGCAGAAAAAAAGAGAGAAAGACAGAAAAATAAAAAAATGAAGCACTCAAGGTGTGAGCTCTCAGAGCTACTATACACTAGCTAGCCTCAGACTAATCTGGTGTCAGTATTAGCTTTGTGATGAAAACGGTAGATGAAAATGTTGTCTTCACAAGAGAAACTAAACAAATAGACCGGACGACTACTACAACTCTCTCGCACATGAGTGCTGAGGGTCAACGAGAGAAAGAATGAGAGACATAGATAGAAGGAATGTGAGAAGACAGCTTATTATTCATTAATACACATTGTAACAAAAGCACACGTATCTTACCAGAAAGAAACAGCTTTATTATAATCCGCTATAACTGCCTTTAAGTTTCCAAGTTTGAAGTTGGAGTTCGCTCGTACTGTAATAGCTTCTGCATACTTGGCCTTCTCTTTCAAACTGTCTAGAAACGTCATAGCAAACTCTTCTTCATCACACACTCTAGAATACAAGTCCATTCCTACAAAACTCATTTACGTACAGAACTTTGATATACAATTCTATTTAATACTCACCTTGAGATGATATAATTTTATAGAACAATTCTACTTGAGAGTCTGAAATGCTGCGAAGCTGATCACTACTAACACACAAACATAGCAACACTAACACACAAACATAGCAACACTAACACACAAACATAGCAACACTAACACACAAACATAGCAACACTAACACACAAACATAGCAACACTAACACACAAACATAGGAACACTAACACACAAACATAGCAACACTAACACACAAACATAGGAACACTAACACACACTAACACACAAACATAGGAACACTAACACACAAACATAGGAACACTAACACACAAACATAGCAACACTAACACACAAACATAGCAACACTAACACACAAACATGTAGCAACACTAACACACAAACATAGGAACACTAACACACAAACATAGGAACACTAACACACAAACATAGGAACACTAACACACAAACATAGCAACACTAACACAAACATAGCAATAATTGGCGAGCGAGCGTAGCAAGCGAGACACGTACAGGGGTAACACAATCGAAAATCGGGGATGTTTGTTTATTTATTTAGATATGTTTGGACGTATGTATGTCATTTTGTACTTTGACCCTCCGTATTTTTGTGTTCGCTCCGCGTTCGACCCCGTCCCAAACTTCACTAAACAGAATCCTCTGGTGTAGCGACCATTACCCGTATCACCTTAGAAATTGAATTGTTTACCGCTTTGAATTGTTTTGCGGGTGCAAAAACTTACTGGAGCTCCATTTCTATTCGAGTTAGTGGCGGTGGGGTAAGTTAATACGCTATTTGTCACAATTATAAGCCCTACTCAACAGCATTTATTTTAAAATTCATTGTCCACTAGACGAATCACGAAGGTAAGTCTTGCGTAGGTATGTTCAGTTGTGTGATGAATTGAAAAAGAAGCAACAAAATCAAGTCACGTTATTAAAAAATTTCTTTGTGATATTCTTAATAGTAGTTGTAACGCACAAGACTTAACAGTTGAGGGGAGTGGTTACTATGGCATTGGACCCCCTTTACCGTATATGCGTAATTTAACAACTCGACTTTATTTTAGTAGTTTGAATAACAATAGTGTAGTTTAAGGCTCGCTCGCCATTTGTGCTCAAGCACACCACTAGTAACACACAAACATAGCAACACTAACACACAAACATACACACATAGGAACACTAACACACAAACATAGGAACACTAACACACAAACATAGCAGCACTAACACACAAACATAGCAACACTAACACACAAACATAGGAACACTAACACACAAACATAGCAACACAAACATAGGAACACTAACACACAAACATAGCAACACTAACACACAAACATAGGAACACTAACACATAAACATAGCAACAACCTAGCAACACTAACACACAAACATAGCAACAACCTAGCAACACTAACACACAAACATAGCAACAACCTAGCAACACTAACACAGCAACAACCTAGCAACACTAACCCTAAACCTCAACAACCTGAGCAAACTAACCACCAAACATCCCTAGAAAAACTCACACACAAACATAGCAACACTAACACACAACATTCCTTGTGTTAACTCTCTCTCTCCAGTTCATTCCTTGTGTTAACTCTCTCTCTCTCCAGTTAGTCCATTCCTTGTGTTAACTCTCTCTCCAATTCATTCCTTGTGTTAACTCTCTCTCTCTCTCCAGTTCATTCCTTGTGTTAACTCTCTCTCTCCAGTTAGTCCATTCCTTGTGTTAACTCTCTCTCTCCAGTTCATTCCT
>WLWD01002461.1_pt1:0-62500 | contig 92913 bp, 77 predicted proteins | sample 6712731 | NCBI WGS metagenome assembly WLWD01 (sample SAMN12718690, study PRJNA576275) | sponge metagenome | isolation source: marine sponge | host: Mycale hentscheli | place: New Zealand: South Island, Marlborough, Capsize Point | collected 2014-11-01
AGTCGATGCATCTTGGCCATCTCATCCCGTTCCTCTTCACAAAGTGAGTTTTGTGTCATCCATTGTGATATTGAGGTGAGGAGTGGCAACAGAGTCAGTCAGTCAATGTGGGCTGGCTGTAATAGTATACCAGAATTTTTTTTTCAATTGCTTGATTTTTATGTCATAGGAAACCATGAAGGCTTTTAGCTGATTCTGAATATGCCATTTTTAACCAGAGACTTGACACATCAAATTCTCAACTAACAAGTGTTTATATGAATACATCCCAAAGTAAATGAACAAAAGAGCTGTACAGAACAGCACATTGTGAACAGATTACCTGATATATTTAATAAAACACACACACCACTATTACCAAATGATTACAGCAGTATTTCTGTGTTCAACCAAGAATTACTAGATCATTGTGTCAGTGTAGCAGTGGAATTAATGATATTCATAATCTTATGAAACGCATTGCTGACTTGCATCATTCTGTTCACTTAGTAGCATTACACGATTCTTGCTCAATGCACATGTCCACAGAGTTGTCGCTTGGTGGTATGCTAGGATTTGTAATCCAATCTATTCAGATGTATTAGAGGCTAAGCTAGATTACAGCACTATTCTCTATGATGCTGACTATTCCTTCTAAGTAGTATTTAAATTGTTGACAGCTGACGGCATAATTCAGATTTTCATTTTAATAATTTAGCAATTAGGCTAATCAAGCAACATAAAATTTATGTGATGTCTGTGTTGGATGTAGTGTCATAAATACTGTATAAGTGTATCACATCGCACTATTCACAATATAGTGTGTGCTGGGAGGGGGGGGGGGGGGGGGGGGAGGAGGAGGGAGACTTTGGCTGGAGGTTAGAGATCCTAGGGACAGCCCCCTCTCCGTGTGAATTGGCTAACTTGCATGATGCACATGTCTGTCTGAGTAATGACTCCAAAATTAGTGAGCAGCGCCTTTGGCAGGTACTTTGTCCTTGTGTTGTAGTAGAGAAGCCCCTGTAAGTATATAATAGTAGTAATCGTGCATGGCAACCATCAACAAAAAATTGCGTAGGCAGTGTGCGGCCACCCTTAATAACCCCTCCCCCCTTCCCAGAATTTTAGAAAATTAATATATTACATTATTTAAACTTCTAAGTAGTAAGATTATGAAGTGGGACCAAACATCAAGAAGTATTAATTATACATTCTCATATAAGCATGTGCATCAAAGTAGTACGAGTAAAATGGGTGTGGTTAATTACACTGTCTCCCACCCCAGTGAAACAATCCTATATGAACCACTGTAATGATTCTAAAGTGGGCACTGGTTTACAGGGTGTGTGTGTGTGTGTGTGTGTGTAGATACCTACAGGATGTGTTCGATGTGCCTCTAGTTGTTCAAATGACTGATGATGAGAAGTTCTTGTGGAAGGACCTGACAGTGGAGGATGCTCACAGACTGGCCAGGGAGAATGCCAAGGACATCATCGCTTGTGGATTTGATGTACAAAAGACATTTATATTCTCAGACATGGAGTACATGAGGTGAACTTGAGCTCATTGTAGTGGTGTGTGTGGTGGTAAAAGGTGATGGTTGTGATTATGTGGTAAAGGGTGTGGGAATGGAGTGTGGTAGGATGAGGGTGGAGGGATGAGTGTTGTATAGGGTGGATGGATGCGTGTGGTAAAGGGTGGTGGAATGGGTATGGTAAAGGGTGGTGGAATGGGTATGGTAAAGGGTGGTGGAATGGGTATGGTAAAGGGTGGTGGAATGGGTATGGTAAAGGGTGGTGGAATGGGTATGGTTAAGGGTGATGGGATTTTGTGTTGTAAAAGATGGTGTGATGAAGGATGATGGGATGGAGTGAGGGTGGGGGTTGAGTGTGATAAAGGGTGGTGAGGTCAGTGAGAGTGGAGTATAGTAAGGAGGTGTTGGGTCGATTGTGATGAGGTCAAATTTAGTGAAGAGTAAATTATGAGTACATATTCAGGGTTTCATACAGGATTTTTTTTGGGGGGGGGGGAGAGTTTAGGAAGGAGGGAGGGGGCCACACGTTTGTTTGACCACACCCACTTTTACTGAAACCACACCCGTTTGATTAACAATTGTCTCAGGTCAAGAATTAGTGACATCAATCTTGGAAGACTAATGCGTATTGCAATTGAAGGACCTTCACCAAATATTAGATATATACAAACAACAAAATCACAGAATACCATTATAAATCACTAGCAAGTACCCCGCCACATAGTGGCGCTTGACGTATTGCAAAGTAAGAATGCAGTAGCACAAGTTATCTTGCTCAGTTATCATTCTCTACCATTGGTTAAGGTTACATAAGTTTCCCTCTCCTACTCTTTTTTCTGAACTATCTGAGCTATTCTTCTACCCACCTCTCTTAACTTCAGCTCTTTTTCTCGAGTCATGGAACCCCCTTTTACTTTGTCTATCTCTCCTGCTTCTGAATTTCTGTCCCGAGAAACTTTTGTCTTTTATTTCGTACTTTAGCCTTTCTTTTGAAATCTAACCCCTGCCTTTACTCATCGATTCCACCCGCTTTTTAGTTATAATTAATCACTCGCCTTTTTGCCTTCCCTTCCATTTTAAACCTACACCCCTTACCTCGCCGATTCCATCCGCGTTTCAGTTACGATTAATCGCCTTTTACCTTCTCTTCTGTACTTTCGTCTCCCTTTTTGAAGCCTACGCCGCCTTCCATCGTCTATTGCACCCGCTTTTTAGAAGTAACCAACACGTTATACTGATTGTGGCGATACTTTACCTACCATAAATGAACGATGCTTTACCGAACCATACAAAGCTCATGAATTATTCATGAATACACACACCGTCGTCGTTACTGACACACAAGTGTATTATTATATAGATAACCACAGAATACCATTAAGTAGTAAATATTATTAATTTATTTCATGAAATTCTGGGGGGGGGGGGGAATCCCAGGGCGCCCCTACCTCTGTATGGAACCCTGATGTTGTTGTACTATTAGCTAACCTGACGTATTTTGGCTGTTGATACAGAGAGTATGTAAACTTGGTAGAAAGCACAAATTATGTTCACTGTTAACACCATCTTTTGTTAATATATTTCACAGATTACTATATTTGAATTCAAAGCAATTTTATTATATTATTTTCACTGCTAGTTCTGAGCCAAATTTCTACCGTCAGATCCTGCGGATTCAGAAGTGTGTGACAATGAATCAAGCTAAGAGCATCTTCGGTTTCCAGGATTCTGACAACATTGGCAAGATGGGATTTCCCGCAGTACAGGCAGCACCGGCGTTCAGCACCACCTTCCCTCAGATATTTGGAGACAGGAAGGACATCCAGTGCCTCATCCCTTGCGCCATAGACCAGGTCTGATTTAGTGTGTGTGTGTGTGTAATGTTTGTATTGAGAGGCACATCTCATTACATGTTTTGAATCCGTACATTTTCTATCCATCCATTCTCTTCAAAAAGTCCCAGGGGTATAGTTTGTGGGTTACTTGAGGTAGGATAAGTGGCAAGTGGTTTATGCTCTGGTGGAAGTATGTATAGCTCCATTAGACTAGGTCAAGCTCCACTAGTGGGTTGGAAACACTACAAACATAACATGCATGCATGCACGCATGCACACATACATACACTCACATATGTAACTGGTTTTGAGAAAATCTGCCTAAATGCAGAATTTACACATTTTTGGTTGCACAAGACCTGGGGATGGTGTCCTTCAAATTTGGGAGCGGCAAGCCACCTTTGCCCTGCACACTACAATAATTAACCCTCAGCGCGCATTCGCGATCTATTGCCCTCTAATCCATTATTATAATTCTGTCTTCCTCCAGGATCCGTATTTCCGCATGACCAGAGACGTGGCTCCTCGTCTCGGCTTCCACAAGCCTGCACTGCTACACTCTACATTCTTCCCTGCCTTGCAAGGTTCTCGCTCCAAGATGAGTGCCTCTGACCCCACCTCTTCCATATTCCTCACTGACTCCATGAAAGACATCAAGCAGAAGGTCAGCGCAGCAGAGAGTCACAATCAATACTGTCTTATTTAGTATTGCCGTTTTGGTGGTAATGTGGTTAGCTTCACAAGGTATCGTCTTATCCTACTCTTGTCTTCTTTTGGGTGGTGCTTAGTCAGAATATAGAGATTGTAGTTCTCTGCTTTTAGACTGTGGTGACTATAATAAGCTATATATATATACAAGCATTCTAGTTTAGAATTCTCTATGAGTTGTAGTTACATAATAATTTATTTTTATTTTATGTGTTTATTTATTTTTTATTTATTTATTTATTTATTTTTTTCTTCCCAAAACGGGAGGAGGAGGGGAATAACTGTGTGTGTGTGTGTGTGTGTTACACCATTATTCAGGTAGGCATGTGTGTGCGTGTGTGCTCACACATTGATTGACACTCCCCTGAGACTAGTATAGTAGTGTAGAGCAAGAGCATCCAATGCTAGCCGGGATTTCATCATTGTTATGTCATTGCTAGTTTCATAGCCTAGTTAGGGAGATACTTCTGAATAGACATTGGACAGAGATGACATACAACTGAATCACTGATCTTGCTACTTGTTATGATGCCATATATTTTGACGTGTGTGTGTGTGTGTGTGTGTGTGTGTGTGGTAACACACCATTAAGTACCATATGAATTTCAATTTCCTTTAGTTATTATCTCTACTCTACACTGTGGTGTGTTGGAGATGAGAGTTCCCAACTATTGATAAACTTGCACTTGTGTTGATTGTAGGTGAACAAGTATGCATTCTCTGGTGGACGGGATACCATCGAGGAGCACCGCAAGCTTGGAGGCAACACGGAGGTCGACGTGTCCTACCAGTACCTCTCGTTCTTCATGGAGGATGATGACAAACTGACACAGATCAAGAGTGTGAGTAGAGATAGGGAGAGAGAGAGAGAGAGAGAGGGAGTGTGTGTTGTGTGTGCTAGATTTGATGCTGTGGCTACTCTTCCTGTCAGATAGAACACCAGTCTAATTAAACATTAATTGCCCACAAAAAAGTTGGAATAAGAAAAGGTCAGGTCGTTTAATTTATGGAGTTACTGTAAATTTCACCGGAGTTGTGAAACAGTTGGGTACTGGGTTAAACCACTGTTAAATGTCACACCCTCACACATCATGCCCCTGAGTTAATTACAATATGTTGTCTCGAATAGGATTACGAGTCTGGTAAGATTTTGAGTGGAGAGTTGAAGAAAGAGCTGATTCAAGTGCTCCAGAAACTTGTAGGGGAGCATCAGGAGAGGAGGAAGACTGTCACCGAGGAGATGATCACTCAGTACATGACTGCACGCCCACTTAATTTCAAGATGTGAAGTTCTTGTGTTATAGTAACTTAATATCTACTCATTTGTTTGTATTTTTAATGCAGTTAAAAAAAATAAAATATTATAACACAACACGAATGGTTTTTAACTTGGAAACCTTCTTTTCTAGTTCATTGGATTTGCTGGATACAATTATATATGTCGTGTGAGATGGTTAATTTGTGACTAGTACACACGCCTACAATGTCTATGAAGGGGTGTGGCTTAAATTTGTGCCTCTGACCACACCTTTTCTATATTCCTCACTGACTTCGTGAAAGACATCAAGCAGAAGGTCAGCGCAGCAGAGAGTCACAATCAATACTGACTGAGTTTTTTTAATTAGATGATTGTAAGGTGGTTAGCTTAGAAGTAGAGTATTCACTGTCTTTATCTGCTAATGAGAGAGTTGGTTTTACATGCCATGCAATACATGTTGTTTCAGAGGTGTAGCTGTATTGTACATACTACAGTTTAATTATATTCATAGGGTGGGGGTGAGGAACAGCTTTTGTGCTTTTCATATTGTCTGCCACTTCAAACATCACCCACTCCCTCACTCGCTACAATTGGGAGAACTGCAGCCTTGACCCTTGATCATCTGTATTCCATAAAATAACGACTAGATTAGTTTTTTCTTTCCTAATTGTGCTCAGACTTTTGTTGTTGTTTTTTTTTTTGTTTTTGTTTTTTTGTTGTTGTTTTCAAGGGAATTGGTTTTTTGTGTTTTTGTTCTACATTTTCAGAACTAACTAGATGAGCAACGAAATCCCATATTTTTTTTTGCTTGGTATGGTTGTACGGATTAATATCAACAGTGGGTGGGGATGGGGGTTTATTGTTGACATATTGATAAACAAAGTAACAACTGTTAAAGGATGATAGTTTTCAGGAGTTGTAGTAAATTGAGTGGATGCAGTGAATTATTGACTGATTCGATATATAAGTCACTAATTATGTTCTTTGTTGAAAGATTTGTGTTGGTTGTTTTGTATGTATGCGTGTATTGTTTAAATGGGCATGTGTGGTGTGTTGTTTAAATGGGCATGTGTGTTAATCTTTCTTGCCATTCTGTGTGTGTGTGCAAACAGAAGATAGGCTGAACTTCCCTAATAGAGTAAAAAAAAATTGAAATTGATCTATGCTAGCTGGATTATGTCATAGCTGCTAATTTCTTTACCTGAGGTCACAAATCATGTTGATGCAGAATTGATGTGCAACTAATCTCGCTACGATGTCATCTATTTTAAGTTGAATACATGTGAGTGTGATGGAGTCATCTTACACTAATCAACAACTTGATATCAAGGTCTCTTTCATGTGAGGGCCATGTGTCCTGACCCTGTCTACGTGCCACACACATACACACACACACACACACACACACATGCAAACTGCAACTCCAAAATGTCTCCATCAATTTGCAGTATACCTCTAAACAAACACTTTCTGAAGACACTACACCATGTGGACATGTATCACTTCACCACTGTGTGTAATTGCTATGTGCCTACAGTACAGTCCCCAATATAAAAATTGATGACCAAAATAATTAGACAATTGGAAGTATACGCATTGTTCCTTCCAAGTCATATTCACAGCTGTTTTATTGACGAGCTACCACCTGTCTGTTCCTATATTCGGTCAGGTGACCGGTTGACTCACTGGCTCCTATTCCATGTTTAGTACACATGATTAGGAAACCCACTTTCCTTATGTAGCTCGTAGCACTTCAAGAGTACACAAATTACATTTCATAGCCTGTCCATTTTCTGTTAATTCACTTAGGCTCTGCTGCCAGATTTGGGATGGCTAAATTGGTTCAAGGCTGATTGAGGTAAGTCTGATTTATAACCATGACTTGATTAATAATGCTTGGCTAGCACTTGCCTAGCATAACACATAATATGCACTGCCAGATATACTGTCAGGAACAATGCAAGCTTTGGGACAACATTGAGGTGGGTGTGTCCTACTACTGTATTGTGTCATTCATGACAAACTGCATGTTAGTGAAAGATATTGTGTTGGAGTCTTGTCACAAGTGGCAGTTGAGTAGACACTAGACACTATGTAGTGCACATGTTCAGTGGTATGTGTGTATGCCAGCTGGCAAGGCTATAAACACAATGTGCTATAGTTCATGATTATTAATTTATCTACAGCTTCAGTCATTCTTGGCTGAAATAGCAGTTTTTTGATGATTTTTTACAGCCAATGTGGTGTTTGCTCATGAATATTCATGCTTTTTATTCTTTTTAACTGCTATTATTATTGTTTGACTTGAGCGCGGTTACCCCGGATGCGGGTTTGCTTTAGATTACGTTGGTGGACACACCCGTACTACGCCCATTTTTTGTTTCTCTCGCTTTGCTTTGCCTTTGTCTCTGGCTTTGTCTATATCTAGAGGAGGTAATGGAAGCTAAGACGAGTGGTGCGGTTAGTGGGACCACTAACGGCTACTCCAGGTTAGATGTATCAGTTTATGGAATATCCAGAAAGTATGGATTTATAGGAGACGTGGAACCTACGAAGAGTCTACCAGGTTCCATCTTTAGAGAATGGGAGGACTTGTTCACTACAGTTTCTGACCATATCAAGCGCAAAACCCTCAGGGAGGCTGTACATGAGCTTCCTTCTGTAGAGTTCAGCGAGAAAACGTTAAAAAACGAGGGAGAATGGCGACGTGCTTACACGATGCTTTGTGCCTTCGGACAAGGTTATATTTGGATGAATGGAGAGGCTGGTGTTGTAAGGACGATTCCAGAGAAGTTGACAGTCCCTTGGTGTGCTGCGAGTAGCCATCTCGGGTTGAAGCCAGTAATTACCTATGCATCTACAGTGCTATATAATTTTGGAGTTCGTGACCCAAGCCTTCCTTGGGACTCCTTGGACAACTTGTATACTCTGTATACATACACTGGTACTAAAGATGAATCTTACTTCTTTTTGATTCATGTTCTAATGGAAATGGTTGCAGCACCTGCTATTTGTGCAATTAGTGACGTCTATGAACTCATGCATGATAAGAATGAAGAAAAAATTATAGAAAATATTCAGCTGGTTCGATCTTCGATTGTCAAGATTCAAGAGGTAGTAGGAAGAATGTATGATGGCTGTGACCCCAAAACCTTTTTTGTGACAATTCGGCCATTCTTTGCTGGCACAGTAGGTCTGGATGTATTTCCAGATGGAATAGTGTACGAAGGAGTGGATAGCAAGCCGAGGAAATACCACGGGGCCAGTGCAGGGCAAAGCACTGTCATATTTGCTCTTGATGCTTTTCTTGGGGTGGTGCTATCTGGAGAAGAAGAGAAGTTTGTGTCTGTCATGACTGAATACATGCCTGATCCTCACAAAGAGTTCTTGTTAAAGCAAAAGGCGATGCCTTCCTTTCCCGACTATTGTAAGGGTTCTGGTAATTTGGAAATGGTGGCTAGCTTCAACCAGGCGGTAGATGAATTGGTGAAATTTCGCAACCAGCATGTGGTGTTAGTGGCCCACTACATTATCAATCAGAAATCTAGCAGCGTCAATCCTTCATTGGACGAGAAGGGAACAGCAGGTACACATGCTATGACTTTTCTAAAAGGAGTGAGAGATAAAACTATTGCCGCTAAGATTACAGTCACTTAAGTGGCTTCGCTAACTTGTGAATTTGTGTTGTTGTTTGTTCTAACGTCTTCACCATCCTGTATTTTTTTACTTCATGGAGTGCTATATATTGTTACAATGATGAATTCAAATGCTAATTAATATATCCTGTACTTGGGACTTTCAGATATGAGGTAATGCCACGCCCGCTGTGTGGCATCTTCTTGTTGGTGCACTTCTCTCATTAGATGGTAGCTTCCAGTAGTAAAATCAATGGTACGCATTACATCAGAAGTAAATATCACATCAGAAGTAAATTACCTAGCAATTTATGGAGCAGTATGATGTAATTCCTCAAGCACATTAGCATGTCGTGATTGTATATACAATATCACGAAAAGTCACTAATTTTATTCCAAAAAAAAGTAAACATCATGTGAATATTAAAAATTCTTCCCTGTTAAATATATTTAGCATTGAAATGATTCAGAAAAGAAAGGAAAAAAAGAAAAAAGGGGCTAATTTATAAAAGCTATGCTCATAAATACTGTGACCATAGTAATAGCCCAGGAGGTCACAATCAAATAGCCCGAGCTGCCACAAGGAGGGGGCGTGACTGTGTCCACCAGGCTGCCAAAGATGTTCCTGATAGGTACGGAATTGGGATTTGTCTGGTTTTGGGGCCAGTAGAGAGACAGACAACGACGATCTGGATCTTCTTCTGATTGGTTTGTGTACACGAAAGAGTTCCCCCACAGCCTGTTGCACAGACCAGTTCCGTTGCCATAGATATCCCTGTACATGATAGGAAGGAGGGGAGGGGGTTAAGTATTGCAATAGATTAATAGGTAAGGTGTACATAAGCAACAAATACTATCATAACAATGTGGTGTTCATTAGATAGGGAGTGTGGTCTAATATACCAACTGGTAAAGGAGTAACAATATATATGAAGTGTGGGCTAAAGCAGGAGTCAGCCCACATTGGAAAGAACCAAGGCACAAGAAGCTGTATATGTTTGTGTACAGAAACATTTGTTGATTGTGTTAATTAGCCACGAGATGTTTGTGCTTTTGAGTTTGTGGGAACAGATTTATGTGTATATGTATGTGTGTTACGTCGTGTTTCAGTTATTTCCATATTTAGTCATATTTGGTCAATCTATGCATCATATGTTGTCACTGGGGTTTTCTTGTATTTAAGTCGTTGAGTTTTTGTAAGTCATTTTAATGTTAGATTAAACTAAACTCTAGTTAAGCAAGAATCCTTGCCTCTGGCGCAGCGGCAGCGACCCGCTAGAGATTTAGTCATTCTGGTGGCAGCGACTTGCTGTTACCAAGTGCGAGGCCTTCCAGCATCCACGGATCAGTGGAGAACCCCGACACATTGGTGGCAGCGGTGGGATCCGGAAGAGAAGATATTCCACCTGGACCACAGGGACTTGGAGAGGAGATATCCCAACCCATCCCAAACGAACAAAGAACCAGTGGGAGACATCCCTACGTCAGAGACGTCTGACAAGCTAAAGAAAGCTAACTACTAAGACTCGCCCAATTGCTACGGCAGTGAAGGCTACAGGGCGGCAGAGGCATCTGACTGCTCCAACCTTTCGTGGTCTAGCGTCCACTCAGTGTTTTGTGAATTGTGAACAGTTTCAGCGTGTGTGGAATTTATCTGTAAAAGTCCTTGTGCGCGTTTATTTTTATTCGGTGTTTCATTGTATCCATTTTAATTTTTTTTAATCACAGTTGGTTCTCCTTCGCGGGCACCGAGTTTGCTCGCCCCCCATGACAGAGACTGGCACCGGGGATACCGGGAGAAAGGCCAGTCGGAGGTTGCCTGCAGTGAACGTAGAGAAAGTATACAAGCCGTCCCACCACCCAGCGGAGTCAATCAGATCGCCCTACCTGACGCGGCCGTCGGAGGTCAATTACCAGGAGGCGGAGCTGTCGGAGGAAGAGATGGAAGGTGCTAGCGGAAGCAGGGAAGAGGAAGAGGGGAGAGCTGCACCAGAGCGGGTGTCTAAGAAGAGGATGGCGAAGAGGAAGGAAGAGGAGGAAGGTGAAACGTCTCTATTAGTAAGGTTTATGACGGAGTGGGACGAGTTTGAGCGGGAACAGAGGAGGTTGGCTGAGGAGACAAGGAGGGGGGAGATGATCAACATGTTCCGCCAGCTCAAGGAAGAAGAAGCAGAGCGGAGGAGGGAGGAGATTGAGACAAGGCGTGAAATAGAAGCAGAGAGAAGGAGAGATGAAGCAGAAAGACGCAGGACAAACAAACTAGAAGACGAACTCGCCCGTGACAGACGAGACTTGTTACAAGAGAAGTTGAAGGGGTTAGGCATGTATAAGGAGGGGGTAGAGTTGAGTGCGTACTTAGATAAGTATGAAAGAATAATGAGAGAGAGCGAGGTGAAGGAGAAAGAATGGGGGGAAAGGTTGTATCCGAGACTACCAGAGAGACTATGTGTTAGGCTAGAGGAGGCTAGGGATAGTAAGGCAAAGTATGGGGAGCTTAAGAAGATTTTGTTGAAGGCGGTGGGGGAAACCGCAATCACTTATGGGAACCAACTGTTCGAGGTCGGGGGAGTTTTTCAAAGCCAAATCGGCTGGGGAGATCAGTGAGTGGCTCAAGAGGATTGTGGGGGGTGCATGCCAAAATTGTGAGTCAGTTGATGACTGTGTGTTAGCTATTGCATTGGCACTGCTAAGGAGGGTGTTGCCGCAGAATGGCAAAACGTTTTTAGAATTGAGAAAGATTGGGAACTGGGGAGCGCTGAGGGAGGCACTGGAGGATTGGCTGTCTGGGAGACAGCGAGGTAACTATTACAAACCCTTAGGGGCGGGTGATGGGCAGTTTCCCAGGAACAGCAGTGGTTATAGTGGGGGTGAGAATAGGACGACGGGTGAGAATAGGGAGAAGTCAGGAGAGAGGTATAGTGGGTATCAGTTGAAGTGTTTTAACTGTGGGGTGGCAGGACATAGGTCCACGGAATGTCCAAATAAAAGTAGTAGTGGGAATAGTGGTCGAGCAGGGCAGGGTAGTTATACTCCTCGGGAAGATGGGTCATAGGAGCGTGGATTGTAGTCAGAAGAAAGTGGGGCCAGCGATAAAGAAGGAGGTACCAGTGGGGAAGGTCTCCAAGATTGTTATGGGTGTGCAGAAAGGGAATGTTGCTTGGGGGTGTGTGAATGGGGTGCGTAGTAAGGTGCTGATAGATTCCGGGGCAGAAGTGGGGGTGGTCCCGAGATCTCTGGTGACGAGTGACGATGTCGAGTGCGGCAAAGTCCACATCGCCGACGTGCATGGACGTACGAGCGTGCATGAGAGCACCGTAGTGAATTATGAGTTGGGCGGAATTAAATTTTCAAAACTTGCAGTGATTGAGGAAAGAGTGGGGGAGATGTTATGTGTATTGTACCGTTTGATGTTCTCAACTCTGAGGAGGTTGAGGCATTCAGAAGAGCTTTGAGTGAGACTAAGGGTAGTAGTGATGTAGCTGCAGATGTGAAGGTTGTTACCAGAAGTCAGGCTAGAGAGCTAGCTGCAAGCTTGAGCGCTGTGAGAACGACATTCAGGTGGAAGATTTGTGGAGCACTGTTGCTCCAGAGGGGGTGGAGCCCCTTGAGAGTGAGAGTGGGCAGGGACCTAGTAGCCGGCCCGACCCCTTAATAACGCCCGAAGCTGAGAGTAGGGTGGGGGAGGGTTACGGGGCGGATGACATCGAAGCTTCAGCTGAGACTGACAAGCCCCAGGTGAACGGTAGCCCTTTACCGTCAGAGGTAGTTGAGACTGAGAGCAGTGAGGAAGCTGTGGGTATACCAATAGCTTTGGAGAAAGATAGTGAGTGTGGGAGTGAGACTGAGAAGACTGTGAGAAAATTAGCAAGTGAGATTGGGTTTGTGAGTGAGGGGGATGACAGTGACAAGTTTAGGAAGGAGTTGAGGGAAGATAGTAGCTTGAAGGGATGGTGTGAGTTAGGAGATGCAAAGGAGAGAGGCTTTGAGTGGAAGAGGGGAGTGTTGGTGAAATCGCAATATGTGTGCTGGGAAATATTTAGGGATGTGTTGGTGGTGCCGAGTAGTTACAGACGTAAGATCATGGAGATGGGGCATGAAAAGGGCGGTCACTTGAGCGGAGAGAAAGTGGCTAAGATCATTGGTAGGTATTTCATTTGGCCAGGGATGGTTCGTGATGTGTGTGAGCATTGTGGGTCGTGCGAGATCTGCCAGGTACGCAGTAAGCACAAACCGAGGAAGGCTCCGATAGTAGAGAGGCCCGTGCTCACGGAGCCATTTGAGTCTGTAGCCATAGACCTAGTTGGGCCATTGCCAAAGGGGAAAGGGGGGTGTCGATACCTCCTTACGTGTGTTTGTCTTGCCACCAGGTGGCCCGAGGCGGTGCCCCTTAGGAGTGTCACTGCCAAGTCCGTTGCCGAGGGTCTGTGGACGGTCTTCTCCAGGACTAGCATTCCTGAGAGGATCCTCTCCGACCAAGGTGCACAGTTCTGTGGGAGGTTGATGAAGGAGCTATGTGAGCTCATGGGAGTTGAGAGAGTGAGAACTTCCCCTTACCACCCAGCTACAAACGGAACTGTTGAGAGAATGCACGGGACCTTTAAGGGCATTCTGGGTAAATGTATTGAGAAGGGAGTTGATTGGGTGGGACAGGTCAACTTTGTGCTGTATGTCCTGAGACAGATGCCCCATGCTGACAGCGGCATGTCACCATTCGACTTGGTATTTGGTTTTAGGGTTCGTACACCCTTAGATGCCCTCTACCATGGGTTGTTTGAGGTGGAGGGTGCCAAGTTGAACGTGTGTGAGTGGGTCCTGTGCATGGCTGAGAGGTTAGAACTTATGCGAGAGTGTGCGGCGGTTAAGATGTTGAAGGAGAGAAAGGGTAGGATGGAATATGCAAATAGGGGTTCAAAGTTGAGGGAGTTCAAGAGAGGGGATAAGGTATTGTACAGGATTCCGGGGTTGAATAGTAAGCTATCAGATTCATGGGAAGGGCCGTATGTTGTGTTAGAGAGAAAGGGGATAGTTAATTACAAGGTGGCGAGAGAGGGAAAGGAGAGACATTTTCGTGTGGTACATGTGAATTGCTTGAAGGGATTTAAGGAGCGTGCGAGTGTGAATCGAGTGGATGTAGTAGTAGATGAAGTTAGTGAGGAGAAGAGTGTGTTGAGTGGTGAGTGCGAGGGGTATGTCGAGTGTGAGTTGACGAGACTTCTCGACGACTTCTCTGATGTGTTTTCTGACCGACCAGGAAACACTGAAAGGGTGACTATGACAATAGACACGGGAGATCATGCTCCCATCAGACAAACGCCTTACTCAGTGCCGCTAGGCATTCGAGAGAAAGTCAAGGCAGAGCTGGATACATTGGAGGAACAAGGCATCATCGAGAGATGTGACAGCTGCTGGGCGTCTCCTCTCGTTCCAGTCAGGAAGCCTGATGGTTCGATCCGTCTGTGCGTGGACTACCGGAAGGTGAACGCCATTACAAGACGGGAGCCCTACTACATCCCAGGGCTCGAGGAAATGATGGAGTTGGTAGGGAGCGGAAGAGTACTTTCAAAAGTCGACCTCGCAAAGGGTTTCTATCAAGTTGTAGTGGAAGAGAAGGACAGGGACAAGACTTGCTTCACTTGCCCGTTCGGCAAGTTTCGGTTTCGTAGGATGCCGTTCGGGCTCACAAATGCCCCCTCGGTATTCCAACGCTTGATGGAGGAAGTTCTAGTTGGGTGTGAGTCATTCAGTCTGTAGAGGCTGACTTGGAGGGCAAAGAATAGCGGTACTAGTGTTAAATGTGGTGCAAGTTTTACAGTTGATGGAATATTGCTTTTTAAAAATAAAGTTTTACAGTTAATGGAATGCTTTATAAAAATAGGCAATTTTGTTCTGTGGCATACCACCTTGTGGTACGTGATGTACCACATCTGATACATGTATAAGAAGTACTTATTTATCAAACACATTACTAATTCTCTGCCACCCACGAGGCATTTAGTGCACAGGAGCTAGAAGGCCTAGCTGTGTACGAGGCCGTCAGACACTTCGGCTACTACCTGTATGGACAGAGTTTTGTGGTGGTAACGGACCACAAGGGTCTCCTGAACTTGAAGGATGGGAAGCAAGAAAACAGACGCGTCTATGGATGGGCACTCAAGTTGGCTGACTACAACTTCAAGATGGAATACAGATCCGGCAGATCGAACGTTGTCGCTGACGAGCTAAGCCGTTGTTTCAGCAATGAAGGAGACGAAGTTACAGAGGGGAACGAGCAATCTTTGAAGGAGGGGGGAGATGTGGGCTAAAGCAGGAGTCAGCCCACATTGGAAAGAACCAAGGCACAAGAAGCTGTATATGTTTGTGTACAGAAACATTTGTTGATTGTGTTAATTAGCCACGAGATGTTTGTGCTTTTGAGTTTGTGGGAACAGATTTATGTGTATGTATGTGTGTTACGTCGTGTTTCAGTTATTTCCATATTTAGTCATATTTGGTCAATCTATGCATCATATGTTGTCACTGGGGTTTTCTTGTATTTAAGTCGTTGAGTTTTTGTAAGTCATTTTAATGTTAGATTAAACTAAACTCTAGTTAAGCAAGAATCCTTGCCTCTGGCGCAGCGGCAGCGACCCGCTAGAGATTTAGTCATTCTGGTGGCAGCGACTTGCTGTTACCAAGTGCGAGGCCTTCCAGCATCCACGGATCAGTGGAGAACCCCGACATGAAGCACTAAAGGTGCGAATCTTCAGTGCTACTATACGTCTAGCTAGCTATTACAAAATCATCTCAGACCAAGTTTGAGCAATGTAAATGGTACATAAGAGAAAAAGCTAAACAGGCCAGAGACATTCACTGGTCTATATTTTCAATGCAAACTCCACTTCCAGCATTCCATTAACTTCCCAGCATAAAGCAAAACTACTAGCTAGGCGGTCACATGCACCTGGCAGAGCGAGAGCCAGGATTCCTGCGCACTAAGCAGGCACTGTGAACCGTGCAAGCAAAGCTCCTGGAGTCAGGCTAGGAACTCGCAGGAGAACAGGCCTCTCCTCACAGCAAGTGGTGTGGGCACCCTAAGTCCCACCTGGACCATTGCTGTTTCATGAGAAAAAGCCTTGAATTTGCACCCCAGCAAATAAATACCAGGGACCCAATCACAGCTGGGTGGGCTGGTGGGGCTGGTAGGAAGCAGGTGGAAAATTGCCTGAGTGGGGCTTGAACTCACGGACCTCTGGCCCTGAGCCAAGGACACACACACACACATACACACTCTCTCTCTACCTGAATGTTCTGCATGGACCAGTGTCCCTGCAGAAGTTAGTGTCATTGACATAGAGCCAGTCCGTGATCCAATTCTCTGCACACGTCAGCTCATTCTGGCACGCATCAAACCAGTCCTCACAGAACTGACCACAAACCGGCAGACCAGCGAACGCACTAGGGAAATCTATCGCCCAGTGGGCCACATTGGGGGAACACCTGCACACAAAAACAAATAACAGTAGAATATTATAACTAGTGGCACGCTTCAGCACAAATGGCGAGTGGGTTTAGTGATATTTTTTCCAATAGATATTTACGAATTTCTTTTTTTTTTTTCTTCTCATAAAAACCCTCCAAACCTTGTTTATATAAGAAGTCAGAGCTAACCATGAGCTACAGCCCTGGGCACAATATATTAATTGAAATGTTCTATTGACTCACCCATTCAACTACGTGCAAAGAGAAATAGTGCTGTCTTCCTGGGTCCGCTAAGTGTTATAAAGTAACACCAAGGTCAGGTGTTAATGTCTGCCTCAATGCTAGATTGATTTTCAAGGCCTGGGTCTCACCACTGAATGTTGGAGACAAGTTCTATTACTTTATTGCTCTTATTTAATCAAGACACTTTACCAACCTACTTACATTAGTAGCACGGGCAAAAAGGGATAATACGTACCACTAGTTGTGTGCTTGAGCACAAATATCGAGAAAGCCTGCCTAGTTATATAGGTAATATAAAACTACAGTATTGTTACTACAGGATTTATGTATATTTTAGCTTAGTGCATGCAAAACAGTATAATAGCAGTTGACCATCAATTTTAACAAACAAATAAAAAATTATTCTCTTACCTGAGAGCTCTCAGCTACAAAAAAAAAAAAAAAAAAAAAAAAAAAAAAAAAAAAAAGGACATTGGTGAGCGAGCGAGACACTTACAGGGGTAACACAATCGAAAATCGGGGATGTTTGTTTATTTATTTAGATATATGTTTGGACGTATGTATGTCATTTTGTACTTTGACCCTCCATATTTTTGTGTTCGCTCGGCGTTCGACCCCGTCCCAAACTTCACTAAACAGAATCCTCTGGTTTAGCGACCATTACCCGTATCACCTTAGAAATTGAATTGTTTACCGCTTTGAATTGTTTTGCGGGTGCAGTTAAAACGCAAAAACTTATGGGAGCTCCATTTCTATTATTCGAGTTAGTGGCGGTGGTAAGTTAATACGCTATTTGTCATAGTTATAAGCCCTACTCAACAGCATTTACTTGAAAATTCATTGTCCACTAGACGAACCACGAAGGTAAGTCTTGCGTAGGTATGTTCAGTTGTGTGAAAGTATTGTGCATTACAACTACTATTAGGAATATCACAAAGAAAATTTTAAATAACATGACTTGATTTTGTTGCTTCTTTTTCAAGTTGCGGGGAGCGGTTACTATGGCATTGAAGCCCCTTTACCACATATACTTAATTTAAAAACTCGACTTTATTTTAGTAGCTTGAGTGTTAGTTGTTAAAAATTAAATCATTTAACAATAGTGTAGTTTAAGTCTCACTCGCCATTTGTGCTCAAGCACACCAATAGTTATATCTAATAATATGGAATGAGGTACTTACCTCAGCTTTCCCTGAGTAGTGGTAGCTTCCTTAGTATTAGTATTAAGCCATTCCGACTACTCAGTGGCTCTTGGCAACCAACAAGCGGCACTTAGCAACTAAAAAAAACAAACAAAAAAAACAAAACAAAAAAAAAACAAAAAAAAAAACTGGCTAGGTTAGGAAGTTACATCTGGTAAAGGGTTTTTAATGCCATAGAACCAGTTGCAGTAACTTTTTCTGACATGAAAAATTAACAAGCGTTCCGCTGGAATTATCTCACAATTTGTAGTCTAAGTTTGAAGTAAGACATTCTTAATGCTGTAGTATCAGAAGAAACAGGAGTCAAGCCTAAAAAGCAGTGTTTTTAGAAGAAAAAAGAGCCTGTGCGCGTTTACGGGGCATAAGTACAATCCATACATATATAACATATGCCCGATTTTCAATGGTCCACCCCTATCCTATCAGTATCTCACTCGCTTCGCTCACTCAATAATAAGTAAATAAACAAGGAATCTCAATAGTGTTACCCTTTAAGAATCTTGCTCACGTCACTCACTTTAATAACAATAATAACAAATCAACAAAAATTTTCTATTTAGAGTGGAGTTGGTGAATAATTAAGTGATAGCATAATTAATCGTCCTTCATTTTAACAATCACTTGACAAAGCACATGATCAGCCACTTCCTTCTTTTTCAGTTATTTCAAACCGATACAAAAAAGCAACCCCACATAAAGTTAAGCTTGACTTCCTTACTAACCTGTAAAAACACTCGATTCTCTTGAAGTAGTCCTGGCATCTTGAAGACAGAGGAGGGTTACATCGACTCCAGTGAAAGCCATCAATGTTGACCACAGTGGCCCCAGCTAGCTGAGTGGTGAAATTTGCAGTGCAGCAGGTGCTATCGTTCCACTGGAAGCAAGCCCGGTAATCTGGCGTCTCTGGCTGCGGGCAAGGCAGCTCCCGATGCTTAGTGCCCTTCAGACATGTACCTAGATGCAATTAGAAAATGTGCATATTGATCTCTTGTTTAATCAAAGAAATTGATAACTGTCACATAAAGGTATTCCAATTCATAATAATACTCCTGGATGGAGCCCTTAGGTAATTAGTGCTAATAGGTGCTAACATTGCAGCTATAAATCTTAAGGTTTGCTTGTGGAAGCAATCATAGCACAACTTTACATAACCACCAAGTGATGAGAGGGCAATTATTACATAATAAAGTATAACATATATAAACAGTCTGTCTGTTTCTCTCTCCCTCCCTGCAATTCTAGTTAAAGTATAGGTGCTACAATTCTAAGCTGTACTCATGATATACTAACATAGCAAACGCCACCTGAAATGTCAGTCCTGGTCATTCAGTTAATTAGTGTTACTGATTTGCATAAAATTTATTTTGCCACATAGCTAGCTAAATGAACTCTCTCTAGCATAAATTAATTTACTTTTTTACTGAGCAGTATAACGTACCTGGACTGTATTTGACAGCAGTGGCAGTCACAGCCGCAGCTAAAAGGAGTCCGAGAAAAAAAGACATTTTCTACCGATAGCTAGCCAGCCCTGAAAGTTAACCGCCAAGTCAGCTAAGGTGGTTTTTAATGAGTGGGTGTTGATTTATTGCATCCCACCACCGCCACACACCATCAATATAATGTACGTGGCGTGGGCGGGGCCATCAACCAAGGTCATGGCACGTGCACAGCCGAGCTCCACCTATTTGATCGCCCGCGCTACTATTACATAAACGGTAAAGTGTGGACAAATGCTTTTGGTACTGCTGTCGGCCAACGAGAGATAGTTGAAGTAAGTTGTTCCCAATCTGTACCCATTTTAGATACTTATGATAACCCAGCAATGTCCCCACGAAAAAGGGGAAACAAATTCTTGCAGTTCCCTTCTTTTAGAGCTGGCAGTCCACTGAAGCACTATTTAATAATACAGCTTACTGATTTATGCATTTGTGGAGGATTATAGTGTGGTGTACAAGCAAGTAGTGTTGACTTAGCAGTATAACTTGTACTATTGCAAGTACAATTATGTAAGAAAGCCTGTGGACATATCTCAACATGGAGCCCCCCTTGTTAAGTGTAATGATTGGAAGTACCCAGCTCATCATGCCTTCCAACATGTGAAAGGTCAGGTGATAAGCCTATACACCAAGTTTTGTCTGTGCATTACTGCCTAATCAGATATCAGTGGTTAAACTGTGACAGTGGAAGTAGGAGCACATAGTTACCCAGTGCTATGGAATCAAGGGAGAGTGTGAACAGTTCTTTCTGTGGCTTGCTTTCGAATATTAATGGGGGGGAGAGGGGTGCATTTAACAATATTATTAATCAGTTTTTCTAGTAATAATTATAATTATAATAATTAATGTGACAGTTGGAATGAGTGTACATTGCACTCATTGTTTGTGCAACTTTTTTTTTAATTTTAATTTTTTATTTTTTTATTAATCATTTGGTGCCAATGCAAAAAAAATATTTATTTGAAGCCTGGGCAGCTAGAAGTGACTGAGCCCCACCCCCCATCTTTATAAATGAATGACTAAACCAATACCGTAATCTGGTTGAGCTGCACTGAATGTAGCAGCTTAGACAACACATAGTGTATAAACAACACATAGTGTATAGGCTTGTAACTTGTGACTTGTTCTGTCTCAGAGTTATCTGACTGGGGATCAAGGGTCATCCAACCAAAGAAATTGTAAAAAGTGACTACATTAAGTCTGAAATTACTTGCGGAATTAATAATTTGTTGGTCCAGCATAGAATATGCCAAAGAGAAAGAGTGAATTACGGACTACGCGTAAATCCAAGAAGTCAAAATTGCAGAAAGAGGAAGTCCGTGAAGAGGAGGAAGATGATCCTCAGTTGAAAGTACAGAATGTTTCCGAGGCAAGTCTAGTTGAATTGTCAAATCATCTAGCATAGATACATTTATGTAGTAATATATCATCAACACAGTTGGAACTTTACCGATTCTCCCGTTTCTCGGCCATTCTCTCGTCTTCTTCCGTTTATCATTGTACAACTAATTTGCCTACCAGTAGTCTAGCATAGGCAACCCCTTCACTTCTTTACTACTGCGTTCTTGGTTTACTCTAATTCAGCGCTAGTTCATGAAAGCTGCTCTCCTGTTTCTGTGCCACTCCCGCCTACTATCCATTTTGTTGTGCCGGGTTTGGCTGCTAACTGGTTCACCCTGTGCTCTAGGCTTACCCGGTAATTCAGTGCAAGTTCACGAGTATTGTGAGTCTGCACGTTCTACCTCATTAGCTCATGAATTATTCATGAATAAGTACGTCGTCGTCGGTCACGGGTATTATTATATTAGATAGTAGTAATAATAAAAACTTAATTGTATCAATATTATTTGCTGTTACTAACAATTTTTCCTAGAGTATCTATTTTAGCAAAACTTAAAATATTAGCTCGGGTCTAGTGGTCATAGAACTAACTTTGTCGATTATACCTAAATGCTTTTGTTTTTACTGTTTTCAAATCTAGCTGCAAGTAATAATGCCATGTATGTCTGATTGTACTCAGGAAGCTGAGAAAGCCGAAGAAGATACTGGGAGTGTTGGATCTGCCATGAAAGGTGATACCACAACTATTTGCAGAGGAGGCTGGGTGTGTGCTGATCTAGTTCCTCTCCAGCTTCTTGTGCCAGTGTAGATTATATTATTCAATGCACTTCATGTATCTCTAACCAGACTTCCAATCCTAAAGTTTATGAAATTATTACTAGGGGCATGCAAAGATTACTTAATCCATTTAGTTATTCTCGGCCGAGATGCTAATTATGAGAGGAATTCAGTGAGGAGTACAAATGTTGGGTTAAGATTTTTTTAATTTTTTTTATTACATAAACAGAAAATATTAAACCTGTTCTTTCTCTCCTTGTAGACCCTTTCAAAACTCACTTTGACGAAGATCTGAGTGATGATGATGTGGGCAAGCTCTCGAAGATTTTTGATGGCCGCCTGTCCTATTCTCACACAGAAGTGAGTGTGCTATTGTTGTAAAGTCTAGCTATAGTATACCTTGAGGAGGAGCTACATCACACTATGATTTCTTCATTATTTTTTTTTAACAGGGGGAAGTTGGGGGGGTGGGGGTGATATTTTGATTGTAACCACTAAAACATCATCGGCCCTAGTTTGGTGGAATGGAATGTTTTACTTTTCTTGGTTACATGCTGCATCCTTTTCCTCCTGGATGTAACCTGTACACCTGTGATTCCATAGCAGGGACTAACACTTGCGAGGATTCTAGAATAGTCAACATCTCCACTGTTCACTTGTCATGTGTACCACCTGTAATATGTGGCTCTAAGCTGCTTGAGTTAGGCTATGCAAGTTTGTCATGTGTACCACCTGTAATATGTGGCTCTAAGCTGCTTGAGTTAGGCTATGCAAGCTTGTCATGTGTACCACCTGTAATATGTGGCTCTAAGCTGCTTGAGTTAGGCTATGCAAGCTTGTCATGTGTACCACCTGTAATATGTGGCTCTAAGCTGCCGCTATGCAAGATATCTCATACTTGTCTTCACCATTGTTCAACTTCATTCATTCTTAATATTAATTGTTAATTGAGTGACCAAAATAGCAGCTGACCTGGAAATAACTACAATTGATTTCTATCAGCTGCCTCGTGCAGTATGTAGTATTATTTTGTGAGGGGAAGTCCCCAGTACTGTAAGAAGGAGTGCACAATGAGTAGGTGCTGGAGTAAAAGAGAGTAATTAATGGGGTTTACGAGTATTAAATTGTGTGTGTGTGTGTGTGTTGTCAGGATCCATCACTTGGCGGAGTGGGATGTGCAGAATGTCTGCCCGAGAGATTTGCTCAGTCTCTTGAAGTAGGGAACAAAGGTCTCGAAGAAATGTATGTAAGTTCAATTTAACTTAATTTAGTTGCGTTGAATTCAGCCACTGAGTTGCTCAGTAGCTGGAGTATAATTCTACCATTTTCAATGATTCTTACTAATATTTCCAATTTGTGCATTTTTTCATAATCTGGTAAACTCTGGGGGGAAGGGGTGGTGGTGGTTTCTGATTGTATTTAATAGAGGACTTGCATGATGATATCACCGTATATCCAGCCACGCCCACTTGTGGTTATCAATGACCTACCTGTACCATTGAAAATGTATTAACACCATCGTTCTTGTTGCAGCATCTCATAGATTGCAGCAGAGCTACCAAATTAAAGAAATAGCGAGATCATGTATTTCCTAAATGCTCATACCAAAGTTCCAAAATTCTGGATTGTTGGGGTTGTTGGGTGAAATGGGAGGGAAAATTTAGTAGTGTGTGCTTGATCTTGCCCCTAGCTAGTTCTCCCTAGCTAGCTCTTCTCAGAACTCATTGGCCCAAGTGGTGTTGTTGCTGGTTCTTCTCAGAACCCAGACCAGGAGTTGTTACTTACTGGTGGTGGAGGTAGAGAACTTGCTGGTGTGACTGTTCCTGGAAGTGACCTATGAATGGCAGTTCTATTGAAGTTGCTGGTTTTTCTAGAAACTGCTCTGCTCTAACCATAACTTGTACTGTTAAAAAAAAGTCAGTAAAGTTTTGAGAGTTGGATGTAGCTGTTGTGCACCAGATGTTATAATAATAATAATGGTAATATACTAATATTAATTAGGATTTGTATTCCCTAAGTTTCTCAAAGACAAAGCATTTAAAGGTAAATGGACTAATGCTTTTAAAAGAAAGGATTTTATTTCTTCTGACTTCTGATAGTCGGTGTGCATGTCAAAACAAGTGAAATAAAGCTGATTGGAGCACTGTCAACAATCCCCCTCCCTTCCTCTCCCCTCACACAGATAATGACTCTTGGTTTGTGTGTGTATAGCACTGCTGAACTAACGGTACTTTACCAGGCACAGGTGTACCATATTAGCATCCAATGTTTCTGTTCTAAACTATGGACTATAAGTATTTCAAGCTCTAGTAGTAATAACAAGTAGAGGAATTTTGACCACACCCCTGACCACACCCATCTATGCAATGGAATGGGTGTTCAGAGTCTAGCTGCCCCCTCCCTGCTAAAATCCTTTGACTATACAGCTGGAATCAGCTAGTTTTGCAGGTTCTTATGTACAGCGCTCTCTCTATCTATGCAACATAATGGGTCTGTATTTTATTCTCATTGCCTTTCAAAATAATCGATGAAAGTTCCTCTATGAAGCCCTGGGCATGTGGTGTGGCTACTTCACTAGTCTAGTTTGTTTGTTTTTTTTCTTTTTTTTTCTTTTTTTTTTCTTTTTTTTCTTCTTCAAAAATTACTGGGTACGGGGTCAGTAGAGTAGCACTACCACACCAATGGCTGTGGTGTAACCACTGTGTAGTACTCTGTGGCTTCATTGATTTTGTTGTAGGTAAAACGAACTCTCTCAGAAAACTGGACATTAGAAGATGGAAACTTATTCTCACCACTTCAAGCGAAGATCTTCGAAGTCATATCATCCTACAAGGTAAGGGGTCAGTAGGTACACTGGATCTGTTTGTCTGTTTAGCATCTGAGTTTGTAATTCTATAGGATTTGCTATTTGCTAGAAGAACTTTCAAGAATGGTGAAGAGATCAGGAAGGTGTATCTCTTACATGCATTGAACCATGTGTTGAAGTCTAGATCCAAGATCATGAAAAATAGTGCCAAGTTGCGGCAATCTGTGGAGAGTAACATTGAAATAGAGTACGCCTTGTAACTAAGATACCACAGGAAGTGTGTATTATACAAACATTAGGTCTGTTGGGATAAATGGCAAATTATTGAGAGAAGACATTTTTGTCTCTGCTCTAGTGGTATAATTATACTACTAGTACTGTATCTTGACAGCATAATGCTTCCAGCTAAGGCTTTTTCAGTCAGTCTATAGACATTAGATGTATTCTCTCTCTTTCACAGGCATTTTAACCGGGAATCGAACCCAGGACTGCTTGTATAGCACACAAGCAGAGCGCTTGTGCACCATACAAGCGGTCCTGGGTTCGATTCCCGGTGGCGACCAAATATTTTTAAGTCTGTATTGTTTAAAAAGCCTGTGAAAGAGAGAGAATACATCTAATGAGTAAAAGAAGGCTGAGAAAGAATTGTGAAGTCTATAGACATTTTTGATAGTGTGGCTTTCCTGGTATATTATAGAGCCCCTCGTGATCAAGGTTTGACACGACCCAAGGTTCTCATCTTGGTCCCCTTTAGAGAAGCTGCACTGCGGACGGTCAACGTGCTCATCAATCTACTGGTACCTCATGGACAGGTTGGTAGGATCCCATCACTTCATAGTTCTTGATAATTTAAAGTACGCATAATCATAGGGGCAAGTTAATAATAGAAAGAGATTTATTGAGGAGTTTACGGAAGAGGAACATTTGAAGTCTAAAGTTCAGAAACCAGGTTAGCATATGTTGTTATTGATTATTATTAATTATTACTTCATTGATTTCTTTCCTTGACTCAGAGTCCTATGAAGCAATGTTTAGTGGAAATATTGATGACTGCTTTCGTGTTGGAATATCACTGAAGAAGAAAATTGTTAATCTTTATACAGAATTTTATGCCTCTGATATAATTCTGGCTTCACCGCTTGGTATACGAACTATCATTGGAGCTGACGGGTGGGTTTCTTTAATTTAGAATGTACAGTGAAATTTTTAATTTTATTGTTTGTCGGGCTATTTCACTCTGCTAAACTGTTGAATATTGATATCCCATACCAAATGAATTATGTTTGCAAGCTGACTCATTCTGTTGTGCTATTAGCCATTGACCCATTCACACCATCCAGAACTCAGAATGATACTGTATATTACATCTATGGATTCCACTATGTTGATTCTGTGTGTGTATGCATGTGTGTGCACATGATGTGTGTGTGTGTGTGTGTGTTGTAGAGACAAACACAGGGACTTTGACTTCTTGTCATCGCTGGATATGATTATCGTAGATCAAGCTGACGTATACTTAATGCAGAATTGGGAGCACATGCTACACTTGTTTGAACACACCCACTTACAGCCCAAGGAGTCGCACGGAGTTGATTTCTCTCGTGTGCGCATGTGGGCTCTCAACGGCTTGAACAAGTACTACAGACAGACTCTACTGTTCAGTGATTTCCAGACACCTGAAATTAATGCCTTATTTGGGACTCACTGCAAGAGTATCCCATAAATAAATAATATTTCTGAAATTAGTATTGTATTCACTTGTTGTTGTCGTTGTTGTGTTTGTGGTTTATTGTTTCTTATTTTATAACAGTCTTACGTTCATCTGTGACACAAACACGTGTGCTTAACTTTTGTCTGTATCTTCCATGGTCTTAGGAAAACTAGGAGCATTTGAATTATGCACTTATCAAATTATTAACAATTCTGCAAAGAATGGGAATTTATAAAGCTATGAAAGAAAATTTTTGCACTTAAAATTTATTATAGCATGTGTGTATACAAGTGTGTTTGTGATTATTCTATCATCATCCTTCACTAAAGTTAGATTTTTGTGGAAGAGTGAAAGTGTTTGCTCCAAGCCACAGAGGAACTCTGTCGGAGACTTCAGTTCAAGTACCGCATGTATTTCGCAAGTTTCCTTGTACTTCTCCTGTGGATTTGCCATCGTCACGGCTACAATACTTTATTGAACAGGTAAACACATACTTGACATTTGCAGAAGATGTCATTACTAAAAATACAGCTGGTCTCACTGAAATTTAAATTTGAATGCAAGCCGCTAATAATATTTAGATCCCGTTGCTATATTGTTACTAGGTGTACTAACTTGGTAAGTGTGCACTATTTTTTGCCTTTAGCCATTTCTGTGAAAATGCTGATAAACAAAGTTGCTAGTGGAAACTGGGCATGCGTAAACGGGATCTAAAATAGTTAGAGCATGTGCGCTTAGGTACTGGTGAATTTAGTGCACACAGCCCTCGGGCTTGAGTGCACTAAATCCACCAGTACCTAAGCGCTTATGCTCTAACTTACTTAATTGTTAGTTAAATGTTTTATGTGTATTGTTCTTTAGAGCCTCTTAGTGACTTGGATTTTCAAGTAAGAACAAATCTGTTACGTAAGACATAGAGCTATGACAAACAGCGCATTGAGGAAGATAATTTACCACTGCCACTAAAAGCTCTGCTAAGTTTGTATGACCTAACTGCAAACGTCTCTCTTTCTCTGTCTCTCTTTGCTGTTGTTTTTTTTATGGCATTATTTAGAAGAATTTTCACCGAAATTGCTTGTTAAAGTTAAGGTAGCCTCTGGGGTGCATACACATTGACCTCTTTGAACTTTGCCATATATATACGCACACCAAAATCCCAATTGAGACTCGTTAGTGAGGGTCTTGCTTCTCTTGCCCAATTAAGATGGACAAGTTATTCATGCTATAATTATACATCCAATATGCTTACTTTTGAAGTCCAATATTTGCTACTCGGTGATTCAAGGCATTTTCTTGATTGGGTATGATAATGTGCTGTTGCATGCTTAGAATAAAATAATAGTTAGGCAGTGCTACTAAGGAAGCTTCTATTTTTAGGGTCCTAAAGACCCTATGCTGTAGTGTTCCAAGTGCAGTGAGGGTGGCTCTTGAGACTGAGGGACTAGAAGCAGTAGTTCAGAACAGCTCTGTAGCGCTAATGACTGCCCCAACAATACGATGATAGGGGAGTGAGTGCATCGTCTGACGAATTTTGAATATAGCTACCTTTTTATTAACAACGCAATTGGAGGGACACTAAGTATCCCTGCCCTCAAGACGGGGACACTAATTTAATAGTGTCCCTTTCTGAAGGACCTAAGTGGTTTAAAGTCACAGTATAAAAGCTACATCAGCTATGTTGTAATGCATTATACACTTTTGCTACGTTGTCCTCCATTTTGATGGTTTGGCTTGCACAGGTTCTCCCTGACTTTACTGGTGACTTGATGAAGAGAACTGCCATTGTCATTCCTTCTTACTTGGACTTCATTCAAATAAAAAGTAAAATGGAGAAAAAGGAGCTGGACTTATCTTCATTGAATGAATACACTAAGTCTGGAGATGTGTCTCGAACCAGAACAAAATTTTTTCGTGGTGAGAAGCACTTCTTGTTGTACACAGAAAGGCTTCATTTTTTCAGAAGGTAAAAATAGATTTGTAGTAAAATGACTGTAATTTGATACTACTGATGAATTCTGCTTGATTTGGTGTGCTAAATTTGTGTAGGTACAGAATTCGAGGGATACATCACCTCATCTTTTATGGCCTCCCTAACTATGCTGAGTTCTATCCGGAACTCGTGAACTTGCTGGCAGAAGCTCCTGCCGGTATGACATGCACGGTGATGTACTCCGCCTTCGACTCTCTGGCTCTGAGTCGTATCGTAGGAAGTGCGAGCGCTCGACAAATGATGGGTTCACAGGATACTCTTCATACTTTTTACACTAAATGAATTATTGGGCAACAACTAATTTAAATTATTGTCAGTTCATTGACACATCATTTATAATTATGGAGATTATTATTGTTAGCAATTCTTTCAATTGGAAAATTATCATATTTCAGTGCCCAACCCTGATTTTAAGAAGTGAATATTACTTCAGTGGGGCGTAAATCCCATCATTGTTAATTTGTTGTAGAATTTCGAAGAACCTACCTTTACCCAATTGTAGACAACTATTAAACTGGATTGGAATAGTTAGTAGAAATGTGTGCATAAGATTTGTTTTGTGGAGCGACTTATTTTCACCTAATAAAAGGCAATGAGTGTCCTATTTCTGGAGTGCATGATTTTTAAGCTAGCTATTGCCAACTGAAACCCTCTACTGTAAAGAATACTGGTGGTGTATTGAACCATATTCTCTAGATAACTACCACATACACACAGACTTGCATCATACTCATATTAAATATTAATCATGAGCATGCTTATAAATCTTTGCTGGGCAGCATTTTGTTCTCTTTGTTTTATGTAGCGGCCCAGCCGTGGTTTAGGTGGATCTCATCTGTTGAGTTTTATCGTAGACTCTCAAGCTTTGAGTATTATTATAATTGTACTGATTCAGATTGTAACAAGAAACAAACTTTAGTTTATTGTTCAGTTATTACAACCGGGAAGGAGGTGGGTCAGGGGAAGTTTTTTTTAAATTGGTGAGGTTGACTTCTGGTTTGATCACTGATGATGTAATCAAATAGCTACTCAGAAGCTGTCTGTGGCAGTTCGGCGAAGGAAATGCAGCAACTATTTTGGGTTGTGCCAACCCACCCACCCATCGACTTTTCATAATTTAAAATTGTTAATATCATTATATCAATTAAACACTTGAGTACATGAAACAGAATGTACATTACCATTACAAAAAACTTAATATATACTGAACTTGATTATATATTTAGCTAGTCACTGTTACTTCAACACTCCATATCTAAATTCTTCAACCTCACCCTAAATAACATAAGTTGTCATGTTGAAGTATATATATATATATATACATAATTGTAACTATACCTTTTTTTCAAGATCAGAGAATCTCATGCTGTTGGGGTTATAGTCTGGAATTTTCATCTTCCTTACAGGTTTGGTTGATCTAGATCTTCATTAGGGATAAAAGGTGAATAAATAAACACTAGAATTATTCAGTGTTTCCAACCTTACCTGATGTAAGTCAAGAAAATGCATGCAGTAACCATGGCACTAGCCAGTGCTCCTCCAATAAAGACCCCTACAAAAGCACCAATTAGATAAGGAGTTGGAAGCAGCTGCTCTATCTGTGCAGGGCTTTCCACTAGGCTATTCTGTGTTGTTAGTCTTGATGTTGTTGAATCGAAAGAAGTGCTGGCTGAAGACTCAGTACGGCCACCCATACTAGTCGCCTCGCTACCAGAATTATAAGAGCTGCCTGTTGTTTCGGCAATGTCATGCATGCTGGTTGTTACACTATCGGTGGTGGCAGTGTCTGCAGATGTAACGCCAGGTGGTGTAGAGACACTCTCTTGTCCTGTCGACTGTCCAACTTCTGTAATAGGTCTGGAATGAGGAGTGTGGTGTGAGGAGGTGGTGGTGCCAGGTGGCATGGTTACAGGTGACGTAGTCATACCAGATATAACGGTGCCATCAGGACAAGTAACAGAGAAAGGTCTTGAGTCAGTTCCGCTAGTAATAGCCACAGGCGTAATTTCAGGGCTTGCTGATGTGGACTCTGACGTGGTCTGTTCAGCTGTTGTTGGAGGTGTGGTGGTTGGGGGTGTGGTTGTTGGGGGTGGTGTGGTAGGAAGGGTTGTGGCAGTAGTAGCTGGAGCTGCTGTCTCTGTAGTAGGACTAGTTGAAGGACCTGGTAATGTGACGGGCAGGATACTGGGAGAGGATGTGCTTGATCCCGGGTCAGGAGGTATGACGGTGCATATCGGCTCATCACAAACACTCACTATATGAGCAGAACTACCGGCAAAATCAAATGAAAGATCTGACATGGTCGTCTGTCCTGTCAGAATTCGGGCCAGTGTTGAGGCTGTAACACTTCCATCGTTGTTAGAATAGATTAGAGTTGTCTCAGAATATGCCCTGTACCCACTTCTGCAGTCCAGTTCTACTGCAGGAATGTCACTATGAGTCAAGTCACATGTGCACTCCCTCCTCAAGTACGACAGTATAGAACTCCTTACTAGTTGTGTGAATATCTATAAAAGTATATAAATGTCAGACATCTTTTTCTCCATTTAGGCAATTCTAAATGCATCTCATGCTAAATTTTTGTCTTTTTTTTTTTTTTTTTTTTTTTTTTTAAATACAAATTTTGTACTAAGCTGTATCTCTAAGCCAAGGAGCCCTGAATTCATATCTATTACTAGAATACATTTTTAATTAACATTGCATAATTAGCAACTTCAACGCTAAAATGATTTCCATCAGTAGTTTTTTGGGGTTTTGTTTAATCTGGCAAAGTATTTATTCCAAATAATAATGAATGTAGCTAACCATCAATTGTTGAACTTGTATTGCAATCAATTCTGAGCTCTATTATCAACAACTAAACGTTTTGTTTTAAACAAAAGTTTACGACAAGACTTATTGCGAGTGAAATTTTGTGAACTTCTTGGCAAAACTAAGTTATTGCAATAGCTAATGTTGTAACGAAACTTACGAATCCATCATTGCAGTTCACTGTGCTGGGAAACTGGATGTTCAATACTGCAACAGCTACAGTGAGAAATAAAAATATAAAACGAGAACAAGTTACAAAACAAACCAAAACAGCAATATTTTCACAGGTTAATATTTCACTCTAACAGTGAACTAAGGTTTATTTATATTTTCTAACCAACAAACCTCTTTCTTTAATTGTTAATTCTTTCTTGATGAGGCCTCTAGAGGTGTTCAATACACAATCGTATCTTCCAAACTTGTTTTGGAGTGTGTTTGTGATGTATGTAACTGAAGACTGAGAGCTGGTAGCCAAGGTGATGTTGCCTTTCACAATGGCTATGGAAGAGATATAAGGGTATATAGCAGAAGCAGAGCACATCAGAGCAGCTGATTCTCCAGGTGGCATGATGGTTGTGTTAGAAGAGAAGACATGGAGTAGAGAATCTTCAAATGTATAGAAAGAAATGTTACAAATTTATACTAACCACCCAAACCTCATTACGTGAGTTAAAAGGGAGGAGTGTCTTGATAGTATAGCTTACCTGTATAAATTACATTCAGATGGGATTTGGCCAATATGATATGTTCAAAACTAGAGTGGTAAAACTGATCGTATGGAGTAAGTCGTAAAAATTGTGCAAAATAATGGTAGCACGGTCCCTGGTACAACCAATGAAGCTGAACTTCATATCTCCCATAATCACTAGGGGCGAAGTTATTGATGGCAAAGTATCCAGAGATGGTGCCGTTTCGGAACTTTGTGTAGTTGAGTAATCCGTGCTCCAAATTGAGGTTGTGATAGAGTCTGATTTCAACGTCTCTGGATTCCAGTTCATCTGGGACTTGCCCTTCGAAATAGAGGAGAAGTGAGTCTTCATTGGACAGAGTGAGGGTGCGTGATACCGTTGACAAGGCTCTTACAATCACAGTTGGCTCTTCATCATGGTTCTCTGACAATAAATACAATACATTTATTATTAGTGTACTTTACTATCTTAACTAGTGGTGTGCTTGAGCACAAATGGAGATAAGCCCCCCTAGATGGATTACATAAAACTACAGCATTGTGATTAATTTTAACTTCTAATGCACCAGCTACTAAAATATGTTAAGTTTTTTAAAATTATGTATCTATGGTGAAGGGGTTTCAATGCCATAGTAACCACTCGCTGCAATTGTTTGACTTAAAAACAAAACGAAACAAAAGGCATTTCTTAGGAATTATCACACAGGTTTGAACCTAACCCTATAATTATTAAGACATGCTTACAGCTGTAGTAGTGGTAAAAGCTGTACAAAGGCAGCTAATCTATTTATTTGTTAGTTAAAAGTTCACTTTGTGCTATTCTTTAGCTAAACAGTAGCTGTAATGCACAACACTTCACACACACACACACTTGTTCATTGGACATACCAACTCAAGACTTACCTTGTGGTTAGACTATTGGACAAAGGATTTCAAGAAGGGAACAACACTGTTGCATACAGCTTATAATATTGACAAACAGCGCATTCAAATAGAAAATGAACTCTAGTAAGTTTTAACTGTACCAGCAAAAGAGAATTCAAAGCGGTAAACAATTCAACACAAATACGCGAGGTTCAAAGTACGTCCACACATATACACCAACAAATATCCCCAATTCGCAATTATGTTACCCCTGTATAGTGTCTTGCTCGCTCGCCAATAATAAATTAGATGCTGTCAGCTAAGTAGATGAGGGAGTACATTAGTTATCCAGAAAATAACTGATTAATTTTAACTTCTAATGCAACAGCTACTAAAATATACAAAAGGACATATTTTTTGAGTTATAGTCTATTTGATCAATAGTGAAAGGCATCAGTGATGCTGACAAATTTCACTCACCTTTCGTGTTGACATAAAATCTGGCTGGTTTCATGAACGAGTATCTTCTTAGGAACTTTAACAGGTTCACTTCGCAGGATTTATCCTGAGGTATAACTGATATTTCCTCGTATCTAGTTTCATAGACTCCTTCTCTGATGTTAGTTCTGAGAGAAGTGTTTCCATTCATTATGAGTGAATCTGAAGAGTTGTATATTATCTGTCCATTAAAGAACCAGTTCAAATTATGACGAGATGCGTAGCGGAAAGAGGAGGAGTTGCTGGTGGAAACTTCAAGTGAGACAGTTTGTCCTACTAACGTGTTCAAAGGAACACTAGGCAAAATGGCTTCCAGATAACCTGTACGAAACATGTTATCATTATTTTAATTGTAGCATCATCATCTTTCTGACATCATCGAAAAGAAAGGATTTACATGCTAATGTTTGCAATCACACTTTGTAATGGCCATGTGACACCTTTTTTTTATTTATACAGAATTCAATTAACTTATAACCCAATGAATTTCTACTATAGCTTCTAATGTAGTTTGCATATGCCAGAGGTGTTCTACTCTGAGGAAGTACGAGGGAGTGGGACAATTGCTATTTCTTCCCCTTTCCCCCCCCCCCCCCCCCCCTTTCCCCACCCTTCTCCCTTATAATTCTGACAAGATGTTTATACCATATTTGTGTATTGTCATAATACTATGTGTATGTGGTAGACACATATACACAGTCATAATAAATGCTAATTAATTGCGTATATTATATGCAATTAATTAGCATTTAAAATACCTTATTTTTAGTATCATCAGTCAAAGCTGCCATACACTGCACAGAAAATCTCTGGTACATCTCTACTGTGTATCAATGGTTATGTAATTCTTACCTTTTACTGTGAAATCGAATACTCCCACCAGCTCTAAATCACTGAATGCCACTTCACAAGACACTTCATCTGACTCGTAATAATCAGAATGGATGGTAATTGTGAAATTTTCACCTCCAAAATACAAAAATACAGATGAAGCGCTGAATTTCCATTGATAATAGCTGACTGGAAACAATGGCTGCGGAGTAATGGCACAGTTGAATGTAACGCTCTGTCCTATGTAGTAAGGAGGAGTCTGAGATGCAATTACTGCAACTTCGTAGTAGTTCCCTATAAATAGAGAGAGCATCACATTTACAAGTCTTGGTGTGCTCAAAGTGAGTAATCATTTAATGTCACTGTTACCTATTAAAGTGTGATACCCTTTACCATATTGCACACGCTTCTTATTATATAATTGCATGCCACTAATAGTAGTATTTGTGTGATGACCCTTACCTCTTTCACATACTACTCCCAGTAGATTGCTGTGCAAGCAGCTTTGGTATTGATATGTAGGGAGAGGTCGTATGGTACAGCTGGTGACGTTGTCACTGTCTCTAGGGCAGGATATTCCATAGAGAACCGAAAGGTTGGTGGGTCCATAGTCATTGTCAACAACAAAATAGGAAGCTAAACAAGAAAAGATAATATACATGTACATGTATATGTATCTTGTGGCCTCGATGTAGTGCAACATTCTCAGAATAAAAGATAAATTTATCCTTTTTGTAAAATATTTAACTTTGTTGTTTTGTTGATTAAAAAAATTATGTGGTGGAGATATTGTTAGCTATGTAGTTTTGCTAACCAACTGCATCAATTTTAAACTTTATTTCTTTATGGAGGCTTTGACTTTACCAGGACTAATTTCTTCCACTAGCTTGAGGGTAGAGGTGGAAAGGTGTTATAAAATTGATAAAAGCTAGCAATCTCACCTGTGGCTGGTTCTCCAAGTATTTGCCTACAAATTGTACTGGAGGCGTTAGAGAGTCCATTGATGCAAAAGGTTACCCAGACACCTTCCGTGCAGATTTCTACTCTTCCTTCTACCCTATGAGCAGAGTTGGTCCTGTTCCCCAATCTCACATCACCGGAATGGCATGGAGGGTGACCCCCATTTGTTTGGTTACTCTGGCAAATGATGCTCAATGGAGTGTTTCCTCTAACACCGACATTTGGGAGGGAGAAAGAAGTGTATGTACAGCCGAGGATGGAGGATTCATGTCCCTGGCATTGAACATTCCCATAATATAAAGGTGCTCCCATTTCTGTGCTGTATGTATAGTAGGTAGTTCCATGTGCCCCTAAATTAAAACCAAATTAACTGGTATTGAAATAAAGTGACAGGCATTATATTGAAAACAAAAAATTTAAAATACTTTCTGCCTTGCAAATAACAGTGATGGATCCCTGAGGGTGAGCCAAGAAGGTCAAACCCCCTTACTCCTCCCCTTAACACTGTGCAGGGCAGATCTCTGGGTGAGTCAAAGAGGACATGCCTCCCCTCTCCTCAACTATTATCATCATCGTTGATGAATTTATAATGCAAGAATTTTTAAGTACAGGAATATTACATATATATATATATATAATATATTATATATATATATATAATACACCAGTATTCATTAATATTATAATCCCTATCTTTTATGATCAATCATTAATATTCTAACTAACTAAGTTCTAAATTTAACTTATCAATATTGAGTAAGATGACAGCAAGGTACAGTGATCAGACTCTATGTAGTTAATTCTGTCCCATCTTTCAATAAGTAAACTATATTGCTAAAAACCATTGTAAAGAATTATCAGGCACTTTTTTCACATGTATCAGTCTTTATTATTTCTTTCATTGTAATTTTAATCATTCTTAGTCCCCTTTTAATATTTTCTTTCTCACCTTTTTAATTTAAATCTAAACACAAATTTTCAACTCTAGGTCTACTCTAATTCTATGCAAGATTTCAAAGTACTGTCTCTCTCTATGTAATAAAGATAAGATGATGTCAGTAATGAGTCATATAAAATAACTGGTCATTAGTATTGATTGGTCCAATGACTCTAGCCACACACTTACAGTCTATGGGAAGACCCAGCTGCCGACAGGCCACTCTGGACACATTCACTGTCCATGAATTACTGTTGATGGTTCCCCAAACACCTTGGCGACATATTTGAACTGTGCCACTGTACGGAGACGTTCCGTTAAACAATCTGATTGAATTTTCAGTACAAGATTCTCTTACTACAAAGAGAACAATACATTACAAAATAATTAGTCAATACTATAACACTGTTCTGTTCCTTGTATTTTTTATTAACTTTTTCCACTTTCAATATTTTATAGTTCAATAAAACAAATGAAATCACAATGATGAGTTACACTTTAAATGAAAACTTTCTCATAAAGGGGTCTAGAGAGAAACAAAGGAAAAATGTGAAGAAAAAATTAGTTGTTGCTGGGGAATCGAACCCAGGACCCCTGGCTTTAGCCACCAGTGCTCTAGCCACTGAGCTGTGACAACCCACAAACTAAAGCCAGGGGTCCTGGGTTCGATTCCCCAGCAACAACTAATTTTTTCTTCACATTTTTCCTTTGCTTCTCTCTAGACCCTTTTAAGTGAGAAAGTTTCAATCTAGTTTTTTTTTTATGAAGGGTCAGAACTTGATGATAATTGTAATAACACTGCTGCAGGTTAAACCTTATAGATGTATGGATTATTATTATCAAGTTGAAGATTGAATTTATAATCTGAGCGTTCCAATAGTTGAGCTGATTCACTGTAATAGGGTGTGTTTATACTTACTGAAGCACCCAATGACTACAGGAGAGCACATAGTTTGAGTCAATTGGTACGAGCAGTTCTGAGGAAAACTGACAGGGTCAGCAGAACCACAATTGAAAGTCACTGAGTGATTGTTTCTAGTGAGGATGCTTTCTCTTGAACAACATGTACCATAAGTAGAAGCTGCATAAATAGAATTTTGAGAACTCCTTTATGTTTTACTAAACATTTCAAGATTGGCTCTTACCGACATCATTTCTCTGCAGTATTCTCCTGCAAACTCCATCACTTGCTCGTACATTCCAGTTATTAGAACAGGAGGCATACCATTGTCCCTGTAGGCAGAACTGAAGTATACCATCTGTCTCTGAGTAGCCTGCTGTCAGTCTGACATCTCCATTAGTACACTGAGGTGGAGCTGGCTGAGCTAATACAACAAGAAAGGTCTCATAATTAAATTTAGCTTACGGAGGTTTTCTATTACAAGTAATTAAAAATAACACTTGTAAGAACCGGCTTTTGCTATTTTAATTGGAAGTTGTGGTTAAATTACGACTAATATATATAGTATATATATTATACTAGTGGTGTGCTTGAGCAGAAATAGCGGGCGAGCCTGAAACTACACTATTGTTAAACGATTGATTTTAACTTTTAACACTCAAGCTACTAAAAAAGTCAAGTTCTTTTAATTACGTATATATATATATGTACGGTAAAGGGGTTTCAATGCCATAGTAACCACTCCACGCAACTGTTTGAATTGAAAAAAACAAAAACAAAAAAAACTACAGAAAAATAAATCATGTTATTTCATTTGTATTTCATTAGCTAAGTAGTAGTTGTAACACAATACTTTTACACAACTGAACATACCTACACAAGGCTTACCTTCATGGTTAGTCTAGTGGACAATGAATATTCAAGTAAATATTGTTGCGTAGGACTTATAACTATACAATTCAATTTCTAGAATGATATAGGTAATGATCAATAACCAGGGGATTCCGTTTAGTGATATTTGGGACGGGGTCGAACACTGAGCTAACACAAAAGTACAAGAGGGTCAAAGTATAAAATGACATATGTACATCCAAACATAAACAAACAAACATCCAAACATCCCCAATTTCAGTTGTGTTACCCTGTAAGTGTCTCACTTGCTTCGCTCTCTCACCAATTATATATATATATATATATATTATATAATCATCAGTTCTGTTGACCAATCTACTGATATTCCAAGTACAATTCAAGACTATTAAAATAGATATACTAAACAGATTGCCTAATTAATCTACTCACTGTCACAGATGACTCCCAAGTCATAGTCGTATGGCGCAGAGCAGCTGTGAAATCCCACCTGGCTTGTTTGACAACTAAGAACATTGGATTCATATCCAGTGCAGCTGAACGAACTGAAATGTATTGGACCTGTGCCTTGTCCGTAAGGCTCGTACGCAGGATATTGAAACACACGAGTGTTGTCTGCAATAAGAAAAAATTAATATTGCAATATGTGTTATACAGCAAGCTAATACACCTAGCATAAATAGATGATGAAGTAACTAACTATGAATGTCTGTATAATATGCCAACCTGAGCCCAACTCTGCCATCATTTGTTACTTACTTGTGCCATAGAATCCCAACTGCCGGCACAAAACTGCTGTGAACCGGTTGTCCAAGTAAAAGGTACAAACCGAACCCCACACTCCTTCATAGCAGAGCTCAATGCGACCTTCATTGCTGGAAGAACCACCCACCAGACGAGCATCTCCATGGTTGCAAGCCACTGAGGCTGCATAAATAAATATCCATTTTCATCTCATCAAGTTGATTTGGAAGTTGCTTTTTAAAAAATAAAAATTACCTTGATTTGCAGGTTGGCACCTTACGGCTGCATCAAGATAATGTGTCCTGGTAATGAAATTGATTCTGCTATGCTGTGAACAGTCGATGAGTCTGCTCTCACTCCCAGTGCATGATGGAGCATCAAAAATGGGACCCGTGCCAACGTAACCAAAGATGAATAATAGAGTTATCCCTAACAGATGCAAATAAATGTTTAGTGAACGATAATACACATTACTACACACTGCTTTTTCAGCTAGTGGTGAGAGCTTCAGCAAACATGACAAGCTTACTAGCACTAGCCTTATGTTCATTTTTTATATGTATAAGTGTATAATGAAACTGAAAACAATTTCATGAAGTGAAGCTGACTAAAATTTCTCTCCCCACTGGTACTAATTGATACAAATACCTCACTTTTCCGTACTATCACATGTTAATACTATAACTAAGGTAATAATTTATTTCAGAAGTTAAAAAAAATCATAATTCTTGTGCTATATTTTTGTCAAAAATTTGTCCTACTCTTATTCTGCCATTGTTCATACTTTTCTTATGCATTATACTGGAATTTCAATGCAATATTGCCAACAGATAAAGTGTGGTGAGGACGCGGATAGATCACCATGACCAATCAGACCATTATTTCAGTTTTCCACTGCTGTGGTATTTCAAAATAATTCCACACTCTTTATGCTTTAAAAGTAATTTCGTTATGGTATTATGTATAAATATAGCTAGACTCACAATATATTTGTGATAGTGTCATACTTATTGAGCTCAGTCACCAGTAACACTCAGAATGGCATGTTATATAAGACTAGAAAGTACCCCACCACATAGTGGCGCTTGACGTATTGCAAAGTAAGAATGCAATAGCACAAGTTATTTTGCTCAGTTATCATTCTCTACCATTGGTTAAGGCTACATAAGTTTCCCTCTCCTTCTCTCTTTTTTTAAAAACTATCTGAGCTTTTCTTATACCCCACCTCTCCTATCTTCAGCTCTTCTTCTTGAGTCATGGAGTTCCCTTTTCCTTTGTCTATCTCTCTGCTTCCGCCTTTACTCGTCACCCGCTTTTTAGTTATAATTAATCGCTCGCCTTTTTGCCTTCTCTTCCCTTCTATTTTAAACCTACACCGTCTTACCTCGCCGTTTCCATCCTCTTTTCAGTTACGATCAATCGCCTTTTACCTTCTCTTCCATGCGTTCACCTTCCTTTTTGAAACCTACGCTGCCTTCCATTGTCTATTGCACCCACTTTTTAGAAATAATCGGCACGTTACTGACCTCCCATAAAGTGATAATGCTTTACCAAACCGTGCAAAGCTCATGAATTATTCATGAATACACACACCGTCGGTAGTCGTTAGTCGTCGTTACTGGCACACAAGTGTAATATTATATATATTGTAGCTATGTCAGATAGTACCAACAAATTGCCTATGTGATAAATTCCATCTATTTCTTACTAGTAGTGTTTCCTTGTAGTAATCCAAGCTGCCTGCATGCCACTTTCCCATCAAATGAGTTCCACGAGAATGTATTGAAAGTCCCCCAAACACCATCTCTACAAGTCTGCACTACGCCTTCATACATGTTCTCCCCTCCAATCAGACGAATGTCGCCATGGGTACAGTTGGGCACTATATAGTATTTGTAATAATGAGGTATTCAATGCATATATTGTATCACATAATCAACTGGTAACATATAGTACAACATCTAAAGACAAAAAATAACTTAATATTTACACCAAACTAAATTTGAAGAAACAAATGGACTTATTCTGTCTAGCAATTAACTTCAGTTGTGAGCTTCATATCAACAATATCGTATTTAAAAAAAGTTTTCTCATAGTAATTAATTATTTAGCTATATACCTACCCAATGAGGTAAATAAATTAAAACACAGCAATAGAAAGTCATATTGTTTGTCAGAAAGTTAGTGACAGATTCATTCTGTCAGTCCTATCTTATAAATAATATTTTAATAATATTTTAAAAATTTACCAACAAGCTCTCCTTGGCACCAGACAGTTATAAAAGAGACATATCCAGCTTCATTTCTTGCCTGACACTGGTGGTCTAAAATGCGCTCACAGTCCTGCAATGTAGTTTCATTTCCATAGCAGTTTACCCGGAATGAATATGGCTTAAACCCAGTAAAGATCTCATTCACGTCGGCACTGTAACTGCTGTAAGCTATAAGAAACAATATAAATTACTTTAGGTTGGTGGTATCAGAAGATTTGTGACAAGGAAAAATGCCCATTTTGCAACAGTTATTTATTTACAATTACATGATATATCAGTGTTTGGTGGCTAATTACAAAATTTTACTTAAAAACACTATAATAACATAACTAGCTAGGAAAGTAATAAAAAAAGAATAATTGTTACTACAATAGTATGTAAAAAAAAAATCTCCAAATAATTATTATCTCTGATGAATAGTAAACCGTATAGTGAACTAAATAGTTAGTGGTGGTTAGGTGTAATGGTATTAAACTTTAGATGCATTCTCTCTCTCTTTTACAGGCTTTTTTTAAACATTCCTTAAAGATTGCTTAGTTCTAGTCTACTTCATATTTTCATTATATCTTCATCAATTACAATTGAAAGAGAGGGTACTGTGTTCTCCTATACTATGCTTTGATTAGATAAGCAATCTAAAATTTTGCTTAATAATATAACTTTTGCATATATTAAATATTTTTGTAAAGTACGGTTGCTAATTGTCTATTTTGACTCACCCACTCGAGTGGCGGGGTATCCTAGCTTCTTACACACCACGTAGGAATTGCTGTATCCCCAGTAATTTGGGCATGGCCTCCTCCATTCTCCGTCCACACACATCTCCACGAATCCTTGATGACTTGTGACTCCTTTGGTGAGTCTCACCTGGGAATATTGACCTGAAGAGAAGACACTCTCTCAATATGCCAGTGGTCAAAATTGTGCGTATTGACTTACATTGATTGCAGACGATTCTATATTCTTGAGAGCAAGATTGGACCACTTCTTCCGTGTAAGTACATTCACTGATATCAGACTCAGTGCCCAAGCAGGTGAGGCCCCTTAACATCACAGCGGGTTGAGTTGAAGTCCTTGTTCTCCCTTTAAAAAGAAGTCATAAATTGATTACTTTAGGGCATTTTTTTTGTAGCAAAATGCAATAGCATTTGCTTACTGTCGGCATCTGTGCCATAGCTGTAGCCAATGGAGCGGCAGATAACAGGCACTATGGTGCCATGTACACTGATGTTTTCATTGTTGGGACATATATCCAGCCAAGATATGCCCCCAGGCTGTGAGTTGTATTTCTGGAGCACTCCCCGATTACTGATGTTTGTTCCTTCACCATCTAACCTCAAGTAAATATTACTACTGCTCTGTGCCAAACCTATAACATTAACAACATTAGCTATGCGTTATCATTTCTGCTAGGTTATAGCACATCTAGCTATGTATAATCCAGCCTAACTGCTTTGTTATGGCTAGTTATATTACACCATCCGTTCTTCTTCAACAATAAGTATGTGTGTCAAAAAGAGATTACTTACATTCAGCACAATATAGGACACAGATGATAAGAGAGAGCTTCCACATTCTTCTAGATGTAGCTTTGTTTGTACTTGGGACACACCCACTTTATTTCATAGCTAATGAAATTCAAAGCAATATACCACAAACGTGATTGTCATTAGCAAAGTCACTGCTGCACATAGGGCTAACATAAGCTCTTTAATAAAATTCACAAGCATACTATACAGTCTATAACACAGCTGTCCAACTCAATACAGTTAATGGATTTTCTTCTAAGACCGGGTCTATTGTTGAATAGAAATTTTTTTTGCCGCACTCTAATACTCACTCATCCCTAAAGCTCGCCCACATAACAACTTTGCACCTACATACTTATGATTGAGCGGGGTTACTGCTGGGTTTAAAAAAATGCGCATGACTGTAGTTGAGAAACTGCTGCAATGATTCCTTCTAGGGATGGCAGAGTGCACGCAGGTCGATGTTGCGGAGACCGGAGTGATAGACGTTCTTGGCTGGCCTTATCAACCTAGGGATTTCTAATTTCCCTTGGGTCGCCTTTGGACGAACAAAGCCCAGTGAGCAGAAGTTTTCTAGCTCCTCTGTTTCAGAAATATAAATGGTTGCTTTATGAAGTTACAAAGAATGCTGTCTTCTGCTTTTGTTGCTGCAAAGCGGTGAAGTCTGGTAAACTAAAATTAAAAGGTACCATAGAAAATACTTTCTAATTAGTGGCTTTACAAATTGAAAGGATGCCACACAAGCTATGAATAAGCATAGGAGTGGTGATATCCAGCATGCCAATGAGACTATAACTACCTCTGCAGATATTAGTGAAATACTCTCAAATTAGATTGCAAAGAAAGAGTGAAGAATAGAGAATGTTTTATTATGACTGTGAAGTCTCTCCTGTGATGATGCCTCAACATGTGTCAAGGCAGAAGTGGACACACAAATACTGATTGTTTAATGGTATGCTGCCACCAGTTCCAGTGGCTATGCAGCAGGCACCTTCCTCCTACTTAATCCAATCTATGGGTTTTCTTATATTACTAAAATTTGATGGGTGAAGGCGCACAGAGAGGTGCTACACAAAACCAAAGGGCAGATACACATGACAAAAGACTCAACTTTAATACACAACACACATGAAAATGTGGTTTGATACCTGCCTAGCTAGGTAGGTCAATTCACACACAAAACTTAATGATAGATTAATTACCATGTACATACACTGCTATGAAAATGAATAACCCGAGACATCTATAGAAAACAAAGAATGAATTAATACAATAGAATTATAACAATACATAAATTGTTCATGGACCTTTCTTAGGCCCCACATCTCCATTTTCTGGCTCGGCTAGGATTGCCACTTCGAGGTTGCGGTGACGAATCTCATTCAAATTTTATTCAATTACTCAAGCTTGTTTCAAGCAATTTTCACAAATTTGAGTTCATTTTTAGCTAAAAGCAGCTAAATTTACATATCATGAGATTCAAATGAGCTGCTTTTTCAATTATGTCTCAACATATCCTCCATTAGATTACTGGGAATCTTCAATCATTATTTTATGGTGTCATGACAGACGAAGTAACAAATACTTCAAATTATGGGCAAGTATCAATCATTACTCCTTTGGTAAATGACACCCTGAATGATGCCCCATGAAGAGTTCATAGGGTTGTACAAAATGGACTCAGTTACATCTCAATTGCTGGTGAGAGAGATGTATTGCTTCAATTAGGTCTAACAATTTACAAGTGCTGAGGGCAATGCTATGATGGGGCCAAATGCATGCACCACACCATCTTATCTTCAACTAGTGCTGGTCATGAAGATCACTACAGATAAATATAGTTTGAAGCTTCAAACTTAAGCAATTAAGGATAGATTTGATCAGCCAGATCAAGTTTATCAAAGAGCTGAAGATTTAGTGACTCTTATGGTTCCGAGTTAGACTATATTTATTCACCATACAAAGATGATCGCCGTAAAGAAGAATTGCCGACATAGCTTCCTTTGCTTCATTCACTTCTTATTCAAGAATCTATTGAGAGAGAAGTCACAATAAGTAGAGTGTCAAATATTCTGATTAAGTTATCACCTGCTCAGAGAGTAGCATTTTCAAGTGTCTGGGGCTTATTTGAACTTCTGTTGGTCATGTCTGCAACAAATGCTGGATCAGAGCGATCATTCTCTGCTCTGAAAAAAAATTAAAACATATTTAGGATAGACTATGGGCCAATATCATCTCTATAACTTAATGATATTACACGTCCATCATGATTCACTGGCTCATTTGATTTGTTTAGTATTGGTAATGAATTTATTCAAGATAGAGAAATAAGACAGAGAATGTTTGGTAATTTTAGCACATGAATATAACTAATTATAATAGCTACTTTTATTTTTGTAATTCACCTTTAATCATCATAACATGATCTTATTATCTTCAATTAATACAACAAGGAAGCGCCAAGGGTGCGAACCCAGCTTTACTATACATTAGCTAGCTACTACAAAGACCAAAAGAATAGCTTATTTTTGAAGTAACTCGTATGAATGTCCTAATGTGTGGCTATGCAAGTCTATCTATATGTACAGCTTGAGCAAGTAGATATGCAACCAGTTCAATGAAACGGTAGACGTTAATGCTGTCTTCATAAGAGAAACTTCACATACAAACTACACTCAACCAACATTTGTGTGAAATAAGATTACCGTTCCGTTCCACAAAATTGGGGAAGGACATAGCTCCTTCATATTGGTCTGGAGTAATCCAGTGGAAGTAGACATCTAGACTCCAGAGTATGCGCTTTGCATCTTCAAGAATTTTTCATAATTTACTACTTAAGATCATGATACTACTCTAACTGTATAATTCATCGCTATTTTTTCGCTGAGTAGAACAGTAAGCATAAATTAATCTGACTTACCTGTTATGCAGTAGTATGTATCGTGCTCAACTAACTAAGTAAGTGGCAAGTAGATTTCCAAATGTAGCAGCTAGCTAGCTGAATAGCTAGCCTAACATAATACCCAGGTGGAGAGGATGAGACAACGTAGCAGGTGCTGGCGATGCTGTCCTTGCCCACTAGCTACCTGGGTTCCTCTAGTATTAGCTAATCCCTCAACTCTCAGCTCAAGGCTTTGTAATACTGAAAGACTAGCAACATACACAACATTTTTAGCCTTTCAAGTGATAAATAATGACGTGAACACTTCTACGAAATTTTGTTTTGAGGTGTTTGTTTTGAGGTGGCTTGGGCCATGAGGAACATTAAGCAAGGTAGCTTCCGCATGCGTGACGACCTCGTTATTTCCTATATTATAAGGAGAGTGTAATAAGAATCTCCACGTATTTGTGGTGAGCTTGATACCAATTTATCTCATAATTCTTGATTTAAAATACATTTAGCTAAGACATAATACATACGGCGGTCGTTTATGTTGGGTTTAATTTAATGATAGTGTTTGTAAATGACTAAAATTATATTAAATGAGACTAAAACGTAATCGCTAAATCATTGAGCTAGCTATTTGCTATTCCTTTGTAGACACCTCCAGTTAAGTTTTAAATATTGGCAGTAAGAACAGACAAACCATGTCTATCATAGTAGCTAAATGAATAGCTTACATCTACCCATTCTGCCCTTACTCTTATATTTTGATAACAAAACAATTAAAACAATGTTCAGCTCTTAATAAATGCACATATAAATAGTTTATACTGACTTAGCAAGATTACTTGAAAAGGTTAGCCTCCGCGCGCGTGCTAGTCGCTTAGATGACTCTGCTTCTTTACGTTACACTTATTGTTCTAGCCTATTTAATGGTTAACTTAGTGAGCTTGAAGATTGTTATTTAATTGCGTCCATAATTAATAAAAGAGGGTTTTGATTAGGTACTATATACTATTTTTTATGATGTCCCACCAGACCTTTTTCAAGCGTAGCTATAGGTTAAGGGTCTGGCTACGTGACAGTACACCAGTCAGTGGTGTGTTGAAGGAACTAGACCGTTGACGACTAACGTACCCATTCCAATTACAGCACCGCTCTACTCCGGTGACAGAATTTTCTTCCTCTTGGCTAATCTTCTAAATAATTAAGTGGTGTTTAGCGGAATGGTATATAGTGTGCATGTTGCACTTGCTATCAGTGGACTGTTCAGTTACGGAGTACAACTACCCACTTAAGCTGTTAAGGAACAGTAATCGAGATATCCAGCGGTCTTCTTTTGTGCCCGATTGGTCAAAATTTCTGTTTCAATCGTTCTGATTTCGTTATACTTCTAACTTCACCCATTACGAATCATGGGAGGTCAAATTAAATTTGTTCTAATAATAGACCATTTCATGCTTGGAATTTCTTATATTTGGTGCTGTAATTAGGATGAAAATGGTATTGTATTCAAGTAATTAAAGAAACGTTATAATTTAGATATGGATTGTTGGTTACCCACCCTGCATTTTGATTGGGAGGTCGCGCGTGCCAGACTTGCGCTGAAAGTGTGTAAAGCAAGTTAGCGTCCGCATGCGTGACATAGTAGTTGTTTCCTATAAAAGGAGTGGCAGCTAGATCTATCCAGTACAGCGACGCTATTTTTGTTTCAGCTATTAATGTAGTTATTACGTTTTGTTTACTATCGTATTGTTTGCTGTCGTATTTTTGGTAAGTTTGACGTATCTTAATATTGTCGTAGTGTGTACACGGGGCAAATAGTAGCATTTAACGATAGTATCTGTAGTTAAGTATAAGGCCATAAATTTTAAAATAAGCTAAACCAAGCGATTCACAGCTGAAATATTAATAAATATGACAGCCTGGCATTTAGGCTTTTTGCATTGGGTTAAGTTTAAACTGATTTTGGTTGCAAAAAAAATGTTACCTATAATTTTAACAAAGGTAAGTAATCTACTTCTGCTCTTCTAGCCTAATCGACTTCTCTGACGGTCTAAACATACTTTGATATTAGCGAATATCACAAAAATATTAAATACAATATTATTAGGCACTTATGCTTAGCATGACTTCGGAACAATGTTCGTTTGATAGCCTCAAAACGATAGCGTCGGCAAAACGTTATAATTGTCGCTGCGAGGACGCCTTACACTTCCAACAATCATTCTCCAGCATATTTACCTTGACATAGTTGATTATTTGATTATTACTTTACTAACTAGCATTTAAAATATTATTCTCCACCATTCATAATATGCAAGTGTTTATTAGACCATATACTTTACCAATACCTAGATAGTGCAAGTGTATGTAACCAGCAAGGACTCTGAAAATCTCATTAAATACTTTCTCTTGCCCCAGACTTTTATCTGTGCATATATAGCTGTAGTTTAATAATTCAAATAGCTAATTTTCCTGCTAAGTGGTGTAGCTATTCGAGGCTAACATACACATACATTAATTGTAACTTTGTTGGATGAAGGAGACAACAACCAGGAGCAGAGCTTCATTTTTGCCTATAAACCAGCAATTAGTATACTGTGTTGATTTTTTCCCTGTCATCATATGTATCCAGTATAGAGATCCAGGCAATGTGTTGTTCCTTCATTCATTTTACTATATATTTACATACTTTATTATAATTATGTTGTTATAATAATATTGTTCCCTCCACAGAATTATTACATACACATCACCAAAATCTGAAACTTCTATTCTTTGACTCGCACAATGGCTCAATCTAAGATGACTGATTCACTGTACACTGAGGCTGAAAAGCCACTTTTAAAGAAGTGGGGAAAGATTGTCACCTGCAGAATTTTCTCTGTCAACTCCTTTGTGAATGTGAATATGAAAAAGTCTCTTTTGCAAGTCATGGAAGCTATTCGATATTCTGAGAATCCTCAGGTGTGCATCCAACAACAAAGCATACCTGAACTGCTGTGCTACTTACCCTATCTCTTAGGCTTCGCTTGTGACACTGGATATCTCCATCAGATCCAGGTCAACATTACCAAACCGATTCTGATTGTTTGTAATACTATAGCTGATGCCTCTGTTCTTATAGAGACCATTTCTGGTCCACTAATTCCTAATACTAAGATGCTCCTCCAATTCAAACAAGTCCTGACTGACAGTGAAATTTCTAAAGGTGCCCATTACCGATCCTACCTGATTACTGATACTGATTCAATCAATTCTTCAAATCACGACATCAAATACGATGTTATAGTGTGTACTACTGACTGCCTTCCTTACCTTTCTCACAGGGACTATTCTCTAGTCATTGGACAAGAAGCTTGGGATCCAGCCCTGACTGGATTCAAAATATATTGCTCTTTTGTCTTGCTAACATATTCTACTAGTTCCTGCTTCACTCCTTCAACTCTGATAGGATTTTCAGGACCTCCCTTAGTTGGTTATGCAGATATGATTGCCAGTGGAGAGTGTCCTATGCCACTACTTTTGGAGCCTCAAATACATGGAATTGATGAAATGATGGATCGTGTGACTGATTTCAACTGTAGTCACATTCCTATTGAAATGAATATCTGCAAAGACAAGGGACTAAAAGAGTTTGTGTATGCTCTACCTTGCTTGCTAGGCAGTGCTGCCATCAGAAACTCTGGATGCTTGGATCTTTCTAAGCCTGTCCTATTCTTAACTACTGATGCAGCAGCTTACACACTTGTCTCTGGAATTATGCCTGTCATCCTACCAATGGAAAGCAAAGATACTGCAACACCTGATTCCACGGGACAATACAGATGCTGCTTGCTAAAGAGTGAATTTGAAGTCTGCACTTTTTGCCAACAAGTCAACTTTTCTGAAGTAGTACTTACTTCAACTGAGTTCTCAAAAGTAAAGAATGGAAATGAAGTTGCAGCAAATGACTTCTACAAGAACATCCCAAGCTACACACTGTCTGCTGTTGTGATAGTGCAGACAAAACACTTGGCCAACAAGAAGGAACAAGATATAGTCTATCATTTCAGAGGAGTTACCACAATCCTTCTCAGGGCAAATGCTGAGACTGAGATGGATGATGAAGAAGGCAAGATCAGAGTTGTCCCAAAAATAGTAACAGTCCAGCAGTGCAGTGCTGAGCTCATTTACCCGACTCTGATGACACATGGAAATGACATCACCGAGAGATCCTTCTCAGCCAAAAGTCTATTTTGACTCATTACCAGCAGGTTGGACTTGCCAACATAGTAGAGTGGCTTGGGAGTGCCAAGAGCAGTAGTGAAGTTTGTTTTGTGACCACTGCCATCGGATTCAAGCATGCAGCCATGATGCTGTGGTGCCTACCATCCATGCTTGAGTGGGCAGACAACAACCAATTGATTCCAGACGGAACCATTAATTTGAGTAAACCTCTCTTGATCCTGTGCACAAAGAAGGAATCTGTAGATCTTTGGAACATGGTTCATTCTAAAAGTGCCTTTCACCAATCTTCTCTCCTCCGCTCAGTTAGCACCTGCAGTGATGGCAAATCTTTGTCTTATCTTGCTACTGATGCAGAGTCTGCATGCAACATTGGGAGTGTAGCCGAGCAGTACAAGTTAGTACTATCAGACATTGGCTGCCTCGAGGACTTGCCTGGCGATGCTTTTTCCCAAATAATTGCATTTAAGGAAGGAGACATGTCTAGTTATGAAGTGAATGCTATTTCAACAAAGTATGCTCAGAAGTCCAGTATAATATACTTTACTGCTCATCCAGTCGGTCCTATGAAGAAGTTTGAGCTACAGAACAACTGTCCATCCAGTCTTAAGGGTCAAAATGATAATTCTGCTGCGGGAGATATAACAAGTGGGACTATTAATGAGCCTGACATTCAGAATGCTGCATCATGTCCTACTGTTGAAATGGTAAACCCACTTTCCTCTCACCAGGAAATCCTAGAAGAGGAGTTTGAGGAGGAATGTGAAGACATAGAGATAATAATATTACCACCAGATTCAACTCCACTGATGGCAGACAGTGAAAATGTGGAGGACGAAGTGAGGGAAGAAGAATCAGGCAACGTTAATGTGCAGGAAGCGAAGGAAGGTGCATGTCATGTTCATGTGCAGGAACACATGGTCAGTATGGAAGAATCTACTCCTGTAGAAGTTCTTGGTGAGTCTATGCCTGATAAGAAAAAGAATAAGAAATGGAGGAGGGTATTCAAGAAGAAAGCAAAAGTCCAGAAAATTCCTCAGCAAAATGCATTTTCTCAAGAAGATTCTTATGATTCAATTACCACTAAGGGCCACTCTACACAACACACACAGCCTGACATTGATAGCCCTGAACTGAAGAAGACATCAAAGTGGTCCAAATGCAAGACATTCTTTCGCAACATCTCTAAGAACAGAAAGGGAAGAAAGCGCAGGAATCCACCAAATAACTGCTCTATTGATCAATCACTTGAGATTGCAGAAGATATCAATAATGAGAATCACAGCACTGGATTGTTCATGTGCTGGAGGAGGAGGACCTCAAAAAACAGTAGAGTTTCTACATCCAGTTCAGATCCTGGTAAGGAATCAGAGAGTGCTAATGAAGTCAGTGGTCCTATGACTTGGACAGATCCAGTCACATATCTCTCCAACATCAGACCTAATGCATATCCAGAAGATACCCAAGAAGAAGCACAGGAAGAAGATGCTTTGTCATTTGCATCAGTAGTCTTATCCATCACATCTTCCTTGGATACTATAAGCCTTCTAGAAAGAGACTACTCAGAGAAGAATGACATGTGTCATGGAGCAAATACTCTGGACCTTATTGGAGAAGTAGACAATGAGCTTATAATTCACCATGACCACGACGACCGATTTAAAGTGCTATCTCATGAGAGTATAATATCTCATCCCAATGCCATGGAACATTACGTCATCACCAAGACAGAGAATGAAGAAGACTACAATCGAAACACAACTACTAAGAACTGTTGAACTTTATTTTAATCTCTCAATTCTATGCAACATTTACTTCAGCACAGGTAAGTTTAGAACCATGCAAATATTTATTACTACATAAATGAATTATACCTGTTAAGTTGAAGTATAATGTATTGTACCTGGTTAAATTAACAACAGTAATGATATATAAAAGCAAACTGTTGAGTTTTACAAATGGAGTATGCATAAACTGACAGAAATTAGATTCGCTAAGTTCTATGTGACTAGGAATGATATTCATTAAAAACTTGTAAATGGTCAAACCTTTGTTCATAGACGAATATAGCTAGGAGAAGTATAAGTTTTGACATAAATATCCTAATACACTTCACATATTCAATTATAGACAGAATTAGTTAATTAACTTTAAGGTTGCCAGTAGCTAAAAACTAAACAAACTTTATTTTTAAAACTTTGCAAAAGAACAGATTTTTTTTGGTTCCCTAATCATTAACAAGCTAAACCTATTGTATTACTGACTCAATGTTATTCTGTTTGCAGGCTTATTTAGCTCAAGAACAATTCATCTCATTTATCATATTCAAACTCGTTCATCATATTTACCATAATATTCATCATATTAAAAACCATAAAATGGCATATTCAATTTTTGTAATGTGCATTTGGAAGATTATGAATTGAATTTGCCAACAAATGTAAGTATCAGGGGATGTGGGTATGGTAGCATTGTGGCTTGTTTCCATACTGGACAGCTTCATTCAATTAAACCATGCCAGGAACAATAATTATGTGCTATTAGCTATGTAGCTATATATTTTTACTATTACAGGAGTTTTGAAGTGACTGAAATAAGGAACTAACCAAAAATAAAAATAAATTAAGATTTAGGATGTGTAAGCTTTTAGCTGAGTTATGAGAAAGATATAAAATTTACATCTTATTGAATACGTATTGTATAACATTATTATGTATCTCTTAGAATAGTGAAGATAGTTCACATAATATAATGAATAAACAGGGAACAGCTAATAATGTTCCACTGGATATTTTCACCATATTTGATAAAGATGTTCATTTTCAACAAAACGTTGAAGTATTGGAAACAAGATGAATTTAACAGCAAGTTCAGTTGATATCACCACAATATACGAAAAAAATAACTGCAAGTGGTGTATAATTCAAGTGGTATTGTCATCATTGTGATTAATAACTGGCTGTGGGGAATCAGCTAACATTTTCTTTTGGTGAGGAGAAATACCTGGAAAATTTAAAATTGTGTTTTCCAAACTGTGAATGTTTCTGACATGACTTTCAAAACTGATGATTAGTTCCCTTCAAGAAATGTCCCAAAAATCCATTTAAGGGAATCCTAATAGTTATGAAAACAATCTAGCCCTGTGTTGACTTGGTTAAGTTTTTGTTTTTTATCACTCTAGTGAAGTATCAACAATAAAATTTACTTAGTGGTAACTCTCAATGCTACTGCTGAAACTCTTTTCGTGTGAAAACATAAACTTCCACATCTTGAAAGTAAATTTTGCAAATTGGTGCTCTTTAAATAGGCACAAGCTTCTGTGTGTGTGCTAGTTAGAATGTTGCTGCTTGTAATAGCTTGGATTTGGTTCTCTTCTGCTGAAGGACGCATAGTTGGATACGTCGTGCCTATAAAGACAGAGTTAGACTGGCCACTATGCAAGAATCATTTGTGCGAGACTCTAAATCTCTATGCCTCTAATTCCTCTATGCTCTATACTCTGGACACACTTGTCTTCCTTCCTGGATACCACGAATTGAATTTAGACATGATTGTAACAAACACATCTGGCTTAACATTAGAGGCAAGGATGACGTCATCAGCTGAGAGAGTCATCGTCACTTGTGTTAATGAGGTGGGGCTGACCTTTATTAATGTACAAGCGCTGACCTTGCAGGGACTTGAAATAAGATACTGTGGTTCTCTTCATTACTCCCACCCATACCGCGCTGCCTTGCACTTTCAGAATGTGGCTGACCTCACTCTGATGGATGTTCGTGTATTCAACTCCTCTGGCTATGGCATCGTCACAAAGAACATCCAAGGTGACAGTTTCATAGGCAACTGCACGTTTCAGTACAATCGTGGATCCAGCACTTACAATGGCGGGAATGCAATAATGGTGTTTTCCAATTGCTATCAAGATTTTTGGGCAAATGTTTCAATATTTTCTTCAAATTTCTCATATGGTAACTATTCTGGTTATAACTACACCTATTACAACAGTACCTTGGCAACTGGCTTGACAGTCATATTATCTTGCTCAAATATAAACTTGCAAATGAACAATGTCACAATGGAAGAGAACTACAACAGTTATTACCGTGGCATAGGAGGCAATTTGTTTATCCATTTCTTCAGTGAATTCCATTTCATTGAAAATAGAGTGCATATCGATGCCAGTAGGTTTATTGGAGGAGGTGCACAGCTGGGGGCGGGATTGGCTGTGACCTACCTTACCAATTCTAATGTGAGTTCTCCCTGTAAAAATGATTTGATTATTGCAAATAGTGAAGTGTCTTACAATACTGGCATCTCGGGCTGTGGTTTGTATATTGAGTTCCTAGTACCCAAAGTTACTGAATCTTGTCCCATGGGAATCATCTGGATGGAAAACACAACTTTCCTCAACAACAGAGCCAAGATGATTTATTTCTCTTACAAGTATAACATAGGTGTCGCTATTTTTATATTAAATGGCTATGTAAAAGACAGTCTAAGAGGCTTGAATCCTTACGATATTTATATGGAAAATGTTACTGTTCAGGAAAGCGTTATGGAACAACTGGATGAGACGGAATCAGCTATTGCAGTCAGCGCAGCAATTGTAAGTGCAAAATATGCAGGAAATTTGATAATTTCGAACTCAAAAATCCTAGACAGCAGCGTCACTGGAATATCGCTATTCAAGTCTAAGCTTTCTCTTGATGGTACGGTCATCATCCGCAACAATTCTGGAATAAATGGCGGAGGACTTGTACTCTGTGGATCCTCTTTTATTCAGTTATACCCCAATGCTGACCTAAGGTTTGTCAACAACCATGCAGACATTTTTGGAGGAGCTATATATTCAGAATCACAGTGCAAAGACACTCACCCAATTTGCTTCTTTCAATTTGTAGTCGTCCAAAAATGTGCCTTTGTTGTCAAGCCTGCCAAAATGGTGACATGCTACAGTGCCCACGTTGCCATGGAAAACAATACAGCTGGTGTCGCGGGGTACGACATTTTTGGAGGGAATGTGGCAAACTGTTACTTTCACAGAACAAGTATCAACTATCGCACAAGCTCAGACATTTTTTATCAAATTTTTAATGTCAGCAAAAATATAGGCAAAGTTTTCTCTGCTGTTTCATCAGATCCTGACAAGATTTGCAGCTGCTCAATGAAACCAGCTTTTCAGTACAACTGCACAACATCTTTTAATTATAAAATCCCAGTTTATCCAGGACAAAAAATATTCATACCTGTGGTGATTGTGGGTCAGCTGAATGGTACTGTTCCAGGCTCTGTTCTGATAAACAGCAAAAAACCTTACTCTGTAATTTACACAGATCGCTGCACAAATATACCCATCGTAGTGAAACACAATCACACCAGCTATGAGCTAAAGGTGCAGAACACTAACGTCCCTAAAGGGAAGAATATACGATATCTTTTAAATGATAAAGTGCTTAATATTAGTGTGAAAATAAAGAATTGTCCAATGGGGTTCACCCTTGGGGATGATATGTGCTCATGTGATAACCTCACTCATAGCCTTAATTGTAATATTACAAATTTGACAGTTAAACGAGGATATGACGATTGGATTGGACTTTTGAAAAATACAAAACATAAGAAGCTAATTATTTATCACCCTTTTTGCCCTTTTGATTACTGTACTGGAGATAGTGAAATTCGTGTTACTGAAAATGATATTCTTTCTGATGCACAGTGCTCACTGCACCGTACTGGGCTGCTGTGTGGAGCTTGCAAGACAAATTTCAGTGTGTCTTTGGGGAGCACAATGTGCTTGGACTGCACTGGAGTTCCCAAAGCCTATCCATTTCTAATTATTATGCTTGTGTCTGTATGCGGATTATTACTAATGGGAGCTCTGTTTATATTAGAGATAAGCATAACTGATGGATTGATTTCAGGTTTATTATTTTATGCGAATGTGTTGTACTCAAACAAAGCACTGTTCAAGTTTACAACAACTAACTTCTTCACCATAGCAATTTCAGTTATCAATCTTGATATCCATTTAAACTCTTGTTTCTACAATGGCATGGATACTTATTCGAGGACGTGGTACCAGCTTTGCATTCCGACTTTGTTGTGGATCGCCATTGCTCTTGTAATTCTTCTAAGTAACAAATTTGACAGAGTGGCCAGACTAGTTGGAAAGAACAGTGCAAAAGTTTTAGCAACCTTAATTGAATTAACCTTCAATCGAATTCTGCAAGCCTGCATTTTAGTTTTCTCCATCACAACTATAAATATACCAGCCACTGATGGGTCCACCAAAGTGAAATATGTCTGGCTCCCAGATGCCAACATCGACTACTTAAAGGGCAAACATGTTGCTTTGTTTTTAGTGGCAGCTTTTCTTTCACTTTTCCTTCTGGCTTACACCCTTGTTCTGTTATTTGTTCAGCCTCTCATGAGATATTCCCATTTAAGATGTTTTCAATGGGTCAACCGACTTAAGCCCATTTTTGATGCGTACACAGCACCGAACATCATCCGCTCCCGCTGCAGATTCTGGGGAGGATTCCTGCTATTGGCTAGAATAATGCTTTCTGTTTATATCGCTGTAAATGTAAAAAATCAACAAGACAGCGATTTTTCAGCCATTATTCTTATTTGTGTATTGGTTCTTGTTGTGCCGTTCATGACCGGCGGAGTTTACAAGTCCTTCTGGCTGAATGTATTGAATGGGTCTTTTTTTGTTAACTTAATTGTATTATGCACTTACCTGAATAAGGTGTTTCACCTAAATAAATCTTTTTACTTTGCAAGCCATGGCAAAGGGCATGATGTCGTCCATCTTTCTTCTGGTATTTCCATCGTCATTGCAGTCAGTGTTATTATATACTATTTCTGGAGAAAATTTAAAAAATGTTGCAGAAAATTATGTTTGAAGAGGAGGCAACGAAGCGAAGAAAAGTCGTTAATTGTATGTTCACAGCAACACAGCAGAACTCTTTCAATTTCACTCAATCATGATGATTAGAAAATTACAGATTGTTTCTTTAATGAAGGCAATTGTGATAGCTTTCCCTTATTCTTTATTGAGTTTTTTTTGTCTATTGTAGTTGTGCTTTATAACTGCTGAACTAGTATCTGAGGAAATTGTGAAGTTTCTGATCATTATTTTTTAATCATTCGTTTCATTTTTATTTTTACTTTTTATGTATTTTTTCTTTAATCTGTTTGACCAATGTCCAGATTGGGTGTTAAGAGTGCTCTGAGTACTTGGGAGTCAATGAAGCAAAATCCTATTATTATTCAATGTACCAGTCATGTGACTAACTATTCAACCACAAGGCGTGGTTATTCTCAGCAAAGAAGGCTTCAGAGTTGCAATTTTTCTATAAGAGAGAACTGACAACCACAGTCATACTATGCAAATGTGAAATGAAAATGGTCTAGTGGAAATACTTATTTCATGCATAGCTATGCTGCTTTAATTTAAAAATGATTAAGACCACAGCTGCTTATAAGTTAATAGAGGTCTTCTTCTTGTTGAGATTGACACACATTGCTTATTAAATGGGCAACAGACGGAAAATTTAGGCTGATAAGGCAATACAACTGAAGGAGAAGCTTACTGGAAAATAAAAAAATTATCATTTAGTAAACTATACAAACTGGAGGGATAAAAACATGGTAAATAAACAAAATGATGCTCAGAGTGCAAAATCATCAGTTGCAATAACATAAAGAACTAGTTTTTTTGACAACATCTAGCACGTTTTATGCATCGAGAAAACACAAATGTTCATCTAATGCATTATAAAACATGAGCAGAAACATTTATTTGATAAAACAGTTTAAAGTTTTACTAGTCTATATATAATATTATATATTATTTGTATAATCATCACAGCTGCATGTTTACAAGTGCTTGATACAATCTTCATATGTCCTGAACATAAAACATTGATTATTATTGGCTTTTAAGCTCACTAAAGTAACTTTCGATTACCTCTTCTTTAATAATTTCAGAAAATTTAACATTGTCTGCTTCATTATTAAATCTTGTATGTCCAATAGACGCATTGTGCTTCTGCTTGTACCTAAAAATCATACATTTAAAATTATATACATGTACTATAATAAAATAAAATATATTATCATTTTCATTTAAAGTATCACTCTATTCTTAGATTGAAACTTTCTCACTTAAAGGGGTCTAGAGATAAGCAAAGGAAAATTGTGAAAAATCTTAGTTGTCTCTGGAGAATCGAATCCAGGACCCCTGGCTTTAGCCACCAGTGCTCTAACCACTGACCTACGACAACCCTCGACCTCCAAGACCCTCACATTTTTCCTTTATACTGTTGAGTAGTATCACTTGCTGCAGTCTCATACTCAACAGACCACCAATTATGTGCCATCAGAACACCTTTACGGTGTCAACCGGAAACACCTCCATCTCTGCAGAGGAGCCATAATTAGTGGATTGAAAAGGCTTTATCATCAAAATTCTGACCCTTCAAAAAAAAACTAGATTGAAACTTTCACTCTATTCTTTATGATATTCGTAAGCTATAGATATTGAAGTATATGTGAGGTTGATAAAGGAGAGGCTCGAATAGCCAGCTTCACCATGATAGCTCCCACAAGTTTTAACACAGCCACCAGGAGGACTAGCTTTGGGCAGTTACACAAACTACCAGTCTAAATTTTCGTAACAAATAACTTTAATACAAAGGATGTGACACAACAGTACAACACAAAGTCAGTAAAATAGAACCTAAAAATTGATTTCACTTATATATAAGAGGCACAAAGTGAAGATGTTAAATATGTGCAATAATGATATGTTTAGGAGTGAGCATATTTGATAGCTATCCCAGCAGCCACATTCAAACTAGTCTCTTCTTGTTGGCCCACCTACTGTTAGCCTTGTGCATCAGGGTAGGTGGGGCCATGTGCTTCAGGTTTGTCTTGTGAGGGTGTGTCATACAATAGCATTGATAACCTGGGACTGCCTCATAACTTAGTCAGCCACACATAAAACTGTGCAGTAAATATGTCTGGAATTCTACACGATTGATTAACCGAAACAAAAGTTTATAAAACAAATCTATCAAAACATACTTTATTACTCCATAAATTAAAACCAGAGTTACTGCACTTGTGATGACGCCAATTACTATTCCAGTAATGAGAAACCCCACGGCGCAACCTGTTTGATGACTTTGCATCGGAGGTTGGGAGGTGCCTGCAAAAGATGTGTACATTTTTCTTTCCACTTGAATGGTGGAGTTCTCCTCAATATTCGAAGTGGTTGGATATGGAAACTTGATGTCACATGATATCTCATTCGCACTACATCTTGGTAAAATAGTGGCATACCCTTTACCAAATAAGACCATTAGATCTGAGGCCAGGACTTGGCCAGCGAGTCTACGAGAGAGAGTGGAGGCTGATTCTCCGCCAGAATTACTCGAGAATTCTAAGGTCATGTTCAAACGAACGATCGAAGTAGTCATACATGACATGACAAAATCCTTTATGTCATGTCTTGTGATATTACAGAAACACTGCACTCGTAAATATGACAGAATTGAGTCCAACAACCTTGACTGCAACTCCTGCATCACATGTGATCAATATGTTGTGTTCAAGTCTTTTGTTTAATTGTTGTTTATTTACAGAGGGATTTAATTGTGGCCTTTTAAGAGTTAATGTGCTTAAGATTTATTGTTCATAAGTACCTCTGTCTCGTTGCACACCACATGGTCTGGTAACTGGATATTGATGCCTCCTAGAGCTGTAAACAAATTCATGAAAGTAATAAATATCAAAGTTGGACATGCACTCTATCTCTCTTAAAAAGAAACAACTAAACATTCAAATATACACATACAGCACATCAGAGCGTCATAGCATCTTTGCATATAATGGTAAGTGAGATTCCCTTTTAATCACAACTTTACCTCTTTCTTTGATGACAACTGTCTTTCTGAAGATGGTTCCAGAAGCATTAACAACACATTCATAAAGGCCATAAGGCTTCATCAATGTGTGCGTGATGAAACCCAAGGACTCTTGAGAGGTAGTTCTGGCCATTGTGATATTGTTCTTAGCTATGGTGATAGAGGTTAACTTTGGATAAGTGATTGTCGCTGAACAGGTGAGCTCTGCAACATCTTTAGAAGACAGTGCGGATGTGTTGGAGCTGAAAGAATACTTCAAAGATTCTAAAAATCATTTCAGTATAAAATTTCAAAATTAACCCGACCAATATACAAAGGTGATGGAAGTGGGGTGGGGGAACAGGGCAGCACCGCCCCCCCCCCCCCTAGCTTTATAGCTAGCTTGGGGGCACATATTATGCAGATTTAAGTACTGAACTGCAGTGGTTAACTTATATTTAGCTTAGTTAATATGAAGTTGTGGTTTTCATGAGAGTTACATAGTGCCCCCCCCCCCTTCCCCCACTTTCAAGCAGCTTACATCACACCGATATATATTTAAAATACACAGTTACACACATATATAATCATATATGAGGCCATAATTTGTTCAACTTACTGTAGTAAACTACTTCTATGTAGTCTTTTGAAATAATTATTTCATTCAGTACATTAGTAAAACTATAGAAACTTTTGGAGGTATGGTTCAGAAGGTACAGGTGATAATATGGACACTTGCGACGGTACCTCCAGATAAGCTCCACCTCAAAGACTCCAAGATGATCCACAGTGGCATTGTTCACGAATACTGAACCAGAGATTATGCCTCCAGGGGATATGGAATATTTAATTAAGTAATTGACTTGGTAGCCATTGTGAAGGACATCAATGGTGACATCATGTAAGTCAAGTCTCTCAGGGACCAAACCATCAAACAAAATTGTAATGTTATCACCATCAGTAAATAGTATAATTTTTGATTCCACATTAAAATGAATTTTAGGAATTTCATCAATTGTATCTACAAAGCAGTGACAAAAGAATCCATTGAGTGTGTGTGCGGGTATATGTAGGTATGGGTGTATGTAAGTATGGGTGTATGTAGGTATGGGTGTATGTAGGTATGGGTGAGTTAGTCATTGAATGATTCAAAACATTACCTTTACTATTGACTTGGAATTGGACAGATCTGAAGCCTGCATACCCACTCATATACTTCAATATGTTTTCTTCACATGTTTTATCATAAGGTAGAATCTTTAATCCTTCGTATCTCACTTCATATGTTCCCTCCTTCACTACAGTGGTCAGAGTTGAGTTGTCATTGGTGATGAGTGAATCTGATGAGTTGTATATTTTGCCTCCATTGTAGAACCAGTTCAAGTTGTATAATGGTGCTAATATAGTGCTGGTGCCACTTGGAGTAGACACGCGGAAGGTATACTTCTCACCAATGTGCTCATTTGGTTGAGGATATGTTGAATCAAGTGACAGTGGGCCTTCAGATATAAATATCACAGAGTTACTAATGTACCATTAAAAAGGCAAAGGGTTTTGACAGTGTAAAGAACAATATTAGAGGCAAAGGTTGGCTATATGCCAGATAATTATTATAAGTTATTTCTTTGCATGTAGAACCATTATAGAGTATCACTTCCATGCATACTGTACATGTACATGTATGTATGTATGTATGTATGTATGTATGTGTATTTATGTATGTATGCATATTCCACCCTAGATATCTTCACTATGATATCTTTAGGTACATGACCCTTGAAATAACTCATGATATTTCAGCTGGCGTGTGGGTAGCCCCCCCCCCCCCCCCCCACAACCAATTATAGCTGCGAGTTACCCTTCTTTTAGTACTAACTACGGTAGTAAAGATATCTAGTGTGGAATAAACCACTTATTACACTTGTCAGTTTGGTATGGCAAGATATTTCACTCTCAGGCTTTATTTTCACTGCCTCTGGCTCTTGAAAATAAATTAGCCTGTGAAAATAAATTAGCCTGCTCATGAAATATTCTGCCATATCACATGCTCGCCAAATATAATTTTATATACAAAGATGGTCTTTGCTTACCATTTATTGAAACTCTCTTGTATCCTGTGAGATCAAAGCTGCCGAATGAGATTGTACAATAGATAAAACCAGAATGATAAAGATCAAAGTTTACATTAATGGTAATATTTTTGTCAGAGCCTATAAATAACCCATGTACAGAGTTTAGCACCGTCCAGGTAAAATATTGAAATGGCAATGGTGGCTGAGGATAAATGTCACATCGTGCTTGCACATCCTTTCCTACTTGAAAGGGTGGTTCCTCTGAGGTAGTTATTTTAACTTCATAAAAGACATCTGGAACAAAAGAAATTCCATCATAATTATGTTGAAATACATTTTATGCCATTTTCTTGATATAGCTAATAATACTTGCATCATATGCATCACTCCTTTAAGCATCAACTAGATAGTAGATACATAAACTCAACTGTATAAAATCATTTAGAAATAAAACATCAGCTAAATAAACCTCAAGAGTACTGAGAGTCCCAAGATAACATAAAAAAACACCATCCTCTGTAGTTAATTTAATCCAAGCTACCAAGTTAATACATCTTACTTTTCTCACATACGACTGATGCCAGGAAGGAGGCTGAGCAGAACCTAGGCAAGAAGTTGGTCTCTCCTCCAATTGAGCATTGGGTGATACTTGTACTGGCTTGTCTGCATTTAAATCCCAGGATAAGAGAGAGATTGGTGGGACCATAATCTCTCCCAGTGTTAGTAAACGAAGCTATTTGAATTTGTTGTAGTTCATAACAAAAAATAAAGGCTTAAATAAGTACAACATAAAAAATTAAAGCTCATAAAAAAAGGCTAAAAGTTAAAGAAGGCTGAATCCATATTATAAGGTAACCCACACCAAAGATAGCTAAATATCTAAAAATAATAAATATTTAATGACACATTAGAACAGACTAGAGTCTTCATTGCACGTGCTTCTACTAGAGCACCTTAACTAAAGTACAGTCAATTAATGAATCATTTATAAACATGTGACTCAGTGTTTTCGCCATATCTTCCCTGATTATATACTGTCTGAGTAAATCTATATAAGCAGTCTGATTATATAAACTCACCTGAGACTTGTTCTCCCAGAAGCTGCCTGCAAACAGTTGCAGTTTCATGTCTGCCCCATTGTTGTAGTCCACAAAACACCACCCAAACTCCCTCAACACATGCTTCAACTCTTCCTTCTAATTTTGTAGAAGTCTCTGTAGAGTTTCCAAGCCTGAGGTCTCCATGGTTACAATAAGAGTGGCCATATTCACTGCCAATATTCTGACAGGAGACTGCCACTGGATTACTGCGGGAAAAAAGAAGTGGACTTTGAAAAACATAATCTAACTTGAGTCTAAAATATCTAGAACAATATATTAAAAATTCTTCTGAGCCAGAACACCCACGCATCGTGACCACGAATGGACCTCCTGGAGTATCACTTCTCTTCAAGAATAGATTAATAGGAACGGCACCTGTATTAAGCATCGTTCATGTTTGGAACATTAAGATTGCTACAAA
>WLWD01002461.1_pt1:65000-92913 | contig 92913 bp, 77 predicted proteins | sample 6712731 | NCBI WGS metagenome assembly WLWD01 (sample SAMN12718690, study PRJNA576275) | sponge metagenome | isolation source: marine sponge | host: Mycale hentscheli | place: New Zealand: South Island, Marlborough, Capsize Point | collected 2014-11-01
CAATATATTAACTGTATATAGCTAACTTCTGAAGGCAATAGCATTCAAGTGAGGTAATGCAATTGAGAATAAACAATGGTTTTCGGTTTTCCCAAGGCATTACTTCAAATCTTCATACAGTGGTTGCAGTGGTGAAAGGGTTATTAATGTTCTTTATTATACATGTAGCTACAGATGTTACTGTACATTGATCTTATGTATAATTGCGACTGCCTATATCCTATAATTATACTCACCATAGCAACCAACAACAACTTCCAGGCAAGTTGGCGGAACTGGAATGAATGTACAATCTCTCAGAAAATTAGTTGGACTTGGAGTTGAGCATGTGATATCTCTAGCAGAGAAGTTGCCAGAAACTACGTGAGAAGTTCTGGCACAGCAAAAGCTATAACTTGACACTTACACAATCAGAAAACATAAATGATCCCCATTGCTAAATAGTTACAACTTGAATTCACATGCTAGCAAAAAAAAAAAAGTCAAATTGAAGTGTTAAAACTAAGAAATGAAAGATTTACTCTTTCTTATAATATATCAATGTCCTTTTAATCTATCTAGGCTCCTGGCATACCTATATCAGTTCTCCGTAAAAGCAGCTGGCAGAATCCATCAGAGTGCTGTTTTGTCCAACTCTCATAGCAGGCAGAAACCCACTGGCCACTGATGCAGACTTGAGGAACACCTTCATGTTCATCATAACCAGCTGTCAGTCTTACGTCTCCATCTGTACATTTCTTGAAAGGCCGGGCTAATGTACAAAAATTATCTATCGCTCTAATTCACCAAGAATTTCTGATATAATTTTGGCAAAAGTTATTGACAGTTGTATTAAATGATGTGCTTACGGTCACACTTTACTGAGATGTCCTTATATCTGAAGCAAGTATGGTGTCCTATATGAGCAGAACTTGTGGAACATTGTAGAAGGTTTTCTTCATAACCATTACAGGCTATTCCACTTATGAGAATAGGACCAGTATGTACTCCATAAGGATGATAGCCTTCATAGTAGCGATATGATAATTCAAAGCCTGTCAAAATAATAGCAGCAATTTATGCCCTACTGAAATGATAAATGAAAAAAATATACATGTTAATGGCTAAATATTTCATACATATCCACTGAGGTTCCAGTGAGGATGTCACTTGATATATACTGCATGGTCTCTGATACTCAAGTAATCTATAGTGTACTTCAATACTTGCTCACCATCATCAACATAACCGAGTTGACGACAGACCACGGCCGCTACTTCTGCAAAGGTTCTTATCTGACAGAGTGAGCCCCAAACTCTATCGTAGCACATCTCTATACGCCCCTCATTAGGAGTGGGACCACCAACTAGCCGAACATCCCCGTCATTACACATGGTGACTATAATATATTGAAGTGAGTACATGCACATTCAAGTAGGGCAGGTAACTAACCTTGAGCTTCAGTAGGATGACATTGTATGGCGACATCGTTGTCATGATCATAATAATTGTGGACCATAAAAGCTCCATTTGCACGACATTCACTGACTCTAGTTTCATTTCCGGCACACTGCGGGCTCTCGTATATTGGACCGGTACCATGACGGCTGGGTAGAGTCGCTAATGTTACCCCTAACGAAACGGAAAGAAAAAATGTAATTTTTGAAAAATAATTTAATACTGCAGAAAGGTATTATGGGATACACCAGGTATATATATACATGATAGCATTAAGTTTAGGTATCATTATTATTCTTTTTATATGCTGGATTTTCAACAAAAAACACACACAGTATGTATCCCACCATGAGCACCATCAAATATGCTAAGGAAGATTATGGGAATTAAAGTTGAGCAAGTATGTTGTTATGCTATAAAATTTCGTTTCATTCAGGAAGGTATTAGGTTCTTACTAGATACCAGTTCAATATAAAATGACATACGAGAAAAATTGCTAGGCAAGAGATTGAGCTGTCGGCACACAACTGTGGCATCCAAAGAATTCCAACTCCTTCTGCTGTATGTTCCCCATGTTCCATTCTGGCATACCTGGACCACACCCTCATAATTTTGTTCTCCACCCACCAGCCGAACTTCATTGTGAGCACAACCAGAATCTGCCTCATTCCACATTGCAAAGAAATATTTAAACATTCTTGATGAGCTAGTAAACGAAACATTACTAAGTCTACACTAGAAAATTACACAAGGTGAAGTCTGAAAAAATCAAAAGTACTGAAGGCCTGAAATGTGATAATTTTCAGGGTCCCCTTAGTAGTAGACAATAGATTGCACAACTTCATTATAATTCAATGAAATAACTTACATGCATTTTCTCCAAGACAATGAAGAATTAAGTAGCTAGCCAGACCAAAGGCAAAGCTATCACTACAATCTCTTCCGATATTCATGCGGCATTCTCCAATAGATTCTTCCCCACCATAGCAAGTAAAGGTCACACCAGAGGAGACAAATCCTGTGTGCTGTCTGATATCCACAGGATTCTCAGAAAGTTGAACTGCATGTGTAAGGAGATGAAAGATAATTCACACATAAGCCATAATATAATACTTTAAAAATCATAAAAATAACTTGAGAAACTTAATACTCCAAATAAATGCGCATGTCATGGCCTAATGTCTGTAATGATATTCATTGTCTTAATAATATTTATTACCTGGAGTTGTGGCTGGAAGACCCAGCTGTTTACAAACCACAAATGAGTTAGTGTAGCCCCACTGGGCGGGGCATATTCTTGACCATGTGCCATTAATGCAGATCTCAATGTAGCCATAACTAGGGACTTGCCCATCTGCAAGTCGCACCTGATAATCTTCACCTATACAAACACAGCACAAAATTGCCATTCTAACTTTGAATTATGTACATATATTCCAAGATCATTAAAGGATATAAAATTACTGAAGATAATGTCTTTTATAGTAAATTCTTAATCTGTTATATTATTTATAATTCAGTCATTCTCGGCTGAAATAATATAATAATTTTTCTCTTTCTAACAGCCAATATTGTTAATTAAAACTTAACCCAACGTTTCGACTTCTTGCTGAAGTCCTCTTTTGCTATTATCAGTTCTCTCAGAAATTAATTAGTAATTCCTTAAAACCACTCATTGACTTCTTACTACTCAGTCTCACATTAAAATTCCCATTGGAATGAAATCCATTGAATCTTGCAACAGATTGGTAGTTATAGAAAACAAACATGGCCATTGTGATACATTTAATAAAATGTAGCTGTTTGGTATACCCACAAGTTTGAAATCTATTGGAGAATTTTGTAACTATAACGTTAATTGCAGCTGTTAGTCTCAAAGAGTTAAATAGTCTAATTTTCTTCTTTTAGGGTGGACACAGGGAGATAGTAGGGGCCCTCTTCATTAACTAGGAGGCTAGGAGGACTGAGTTCCCCTCCCCCCCCAACTCATAAAATGTCATGCCTGGTTTAGAGCAGCAGTGTTATCTCAAAAAATCTAATTGTTAGGTTGCCAGTGTAGAATAATACAACAATAGCTGTAAGGTATTTAAATATATAGTTCATAGTTTATTAATATCCCCACACTACAGCCTAGAGTTTGTGAGATTCTATTGACCATAGTTCCCTTGGAAGCACCGCTGAACGTTGTTGTTGTTTTTTTAGCTAGCCTATTATCTTGACATCTATCTCAATAATAGATACCCTTACATGTTGGACAAATGAAGTTATAACCTTCATAGCAGAGCGAGCGAAGGCTGAGGTGGAAATAGGAGCATTCCTCTATGTTCTTTTCTGCTCCATTACAGCGAAAACTTTGAAGGGACACAGATCGACGAATTCTATCTAATATGACAACTAAAAAAATACCAGCAAGTTAGCTAATGTCAGCATTCTTCTTCAAAGCCAATCTTACTCGAAGTTGTGATTTCAGAGCTATCAGAGTTGTAACCAAGAGACCTGCACACCACTGACTTGAAGTTCAGCTCATCTTGCATAGTTGCATAAAAGTTTGGACAAACAGTGACCCAGTTTGATCCCGGCAAGGGACCACGTACTTGAAGAATTCCACTATTACCCATTGTGGTGTTACCATTGAGACGAAGTCTGAATACATTAAAATTTCCACTCTGAGACATACCTATACAACATTGAATAAGTTATTCTTGAAAACTAGTATTGAGTTAATGCATATGTTTTTGTTTTGTTTAGTATTTTTTTTTTTTTAGATCTGGCAGTTTGAAATACTTAAACTTGTACATGAGTTGTATATACAGCAGTGTTAAAATCAAGTTATGAAGTGATATAGGTTAAAAATGATATGCTTTTTTCCACCGTAAAGTGTAATAGGCTTACAGAAGCTTTTGTCTTTGGGTTAAACATTATGGACTTGCTGAAGGGAAGACTTGGCATGATTACGTAATAGAACCACAGTTTATTTTCCACTTGTAGAACTTAATGGTGAACCTCACTTAATTGAAATGACCATTAACCATGTCCTCTGACCACCACAGCTCACAGCCACTCAGTAAGAAACACAATAGAGTAACTAGCTACATAATTAAGGCTGGACATAGTTTGCCATTTGTCTGGCTGTCAATCAAGTAAGTAAAATATAGAGATTGAATGCTACCTTAACATGATTAAATATGCTTCCACTTAATCTAGTCACCATAACACATAATTATTATGGTCCTCTTCACACTCTTTTTTCTAGAAGAATGACTAAATAACATAGCTATCTAGTTACAGATGATTTATTTGCCAAATGAATCTTGTTTTTATTAATGATGCTCATTTTTATTCATCAGATGTAATACAGTAGGACTTCAATTATCAGAACACATTGGGACTGAGAGGTGTTCGGATAACTGAAATGTTTAACTGAACACAACATAAGGAGGGGCAGCGTCAAGCTATTCTTCATGTCCGCATGTGCTACTATTAAATTGTGGGTGTTTGGTTAATGAAGTGTTCTGATAATAGAAGTTCGATAACTGAAGTTAGTTCCACTGTACTACTACTATTCACTATCTCTTTCACTGACTAGGAAAGTCACAGAGATAACTCACTCATCTGATGATTACAAAAAAAAGCAGAATTTTTTTTGTAAACTGATGAAAATTTGTTATTATGAATACTTCATCAATGCTATATTAGGTTACTACTAACTCACATACTGTTACAAGAAGTTGAAGAATTAAATACTTCCATAGCTTGATGGTACTCATCCTACTGGATAGTATAGAATTCTACTGCTACCAGGAAAACTATACGCTTTTATAGTCGTCTCTGGTACTGGACTGTGTTAATGGCATACCAACCAACCTGACCATTTAGCCTGTGTAAAAGCGGTGGGGCACACGACGATCTAGGCAGTGGGAAAAATTTAGGATAATCCTTGATTGGGTTCATCTGGGTAATTACATCGAGGGGACACTCCTGAGAAAACACAACTCCACCAATTAGCCCTTATCGTGTCTTGAAATGGCTGAGCGGATTGTGGCACGTACTACTCTGAATGTTTAATGTTCCAATTTGCTTTTCACTACTATAGCTAGTATGTCCACGTTGAGTTGGCGCGACCACAAATGGAATTTTCTGGACCGCTTCGGCACGAGCTTTCGAAAGGTACTGTCACAAAAAATATGGTCCGCCCCCGAAAAATTCGGTCCTGCGGGACCGTTCTTGTTCGTCAAATTTGGTCCCCCCCTTGCAAATTTCGGTCTCCCTCCCGCGCGCCCGCGCGTACTGCGCAGTGAATAGACAGCACCTGAAAGCTTATTATCACTTATTTCAGCAAAATAATCATCACCATTATTGTATCAGCCCTCCTGCCATATTCAGAAATTTTTTTTTTAACACTTCTCTCTTTCTTCTAGGGGGTAGCAAGAGTTAAGTCAGGAGACTTTGTAGTTATAGTTGAGAGTTAGTGAAATGGAAGAGGATGATTCGCCTGAATCTAATGAAGAACAAAGAAATGCTGGTATATTATTTAGAATGTATTGTAAAAAAAAAATTACCCTATTATATTGCTACCCTGCAAAAGTTTGTTATAGCTAGCAGGATGGAAAAAAAGATAATTATAATAATAAAAATAATGAATATATACATATGTACTGTATTTCACTGGTGAAGTCATTCATCTTGCCTGTATGTTCATGACAGTGAGCATTGATGAACTATGCACTTATGTGGTAAGTGGAAATTATCCGGATGAGTATTCAAAAAATGAGAGGAAAATAATAAGGAGAAAGGCCAAAAAAAATTGTGCTGAAGCATGGGGAAATTCATTATACTCGACCAAATGGTACTGCAGGCAAACAATATAATCAGTGTGGTAGGTTGCTGTTTGGGATACCTGCCAAAGGACCAACAGAAAATTGAGTACAGCAAAGCGTGAACTTCACCCGGTTCCTGTAGTTTCCCAGCAGGTATTTAACATAATGTGTTGTTGAATCACTTCCTATGTAGAATGAAAGGAAATAGCTATCAGCTACATTCAGCTGTTCAAAACATAAGAAGGGTCGAAGTGAAAAGAAAAAAATACAGCAACATGATACCATTTATATTTAATCTTTTATAGGCCAACGGTTTGGATGAACGGTTTAATCAAACCATTCAAAACATGCTTACCAAGTACATTGGTCAAAAGAAGTCTACGTGGGAAGATCACTTAGATGAATGTGTATTTGCTTACAATACGTCGATAGGACAAAAACTTGAATTTCCTGTAGTCACGTATTTAGGACATTTCATGCTTTCATCACCTTTCCTGTAGTGGATAGGGCTAAATGTCCTATAGTGCAGGGCATTTAGCCCTATCCTGCATAGGAAAGGTGGTGAAAAGCATGAAAATGTCCTAAATACGTGATTACAGGAAATTCAAGTTTTTGCCCTGTATACTTCTCATGAATCATCAAAATTTACACCATTTGAGTTAATGTTTGCAAGAAACCTATACTGGCTACTGATATTCATGAAGACTATCAAACAGTGCAAGATTGCAAGGCAAGAAATTATTTTTTTCCTAACATGGAGTATTATTTCAAGTAATAGCTATTGCAGGTACAACAGAGGATGATTCAAGATTAAGAGAGAGACATCAAATTATTCTCGAAAAAGCGAAGAAAAACATACTTCAAGCACAGTATCAACAAAAGAAATACTATGATAAGAAACATAGTGTTCCTGAAATCTTCAGACTGGGCAGTAAGGTACTAAAGAAAGACTTTACCAGGAAATAAAGAAGAGGAGGAAAATTGGATAATAAGTGGCTTGGTCCATACACTATTACTGGATGAGGGTTATTTCGCCTTCAAGGTGAGTCCATAATGCAGATATTATTCCAAGAATAAACGGTTATCATCTGAAGATCTATCGTGTAATAGCTATTTTTAAAAATACCACTAGAATAATTAGAAGCTAACATTTTTGTATTTACATTAGTCTGTAGGGGATAAAGATGAAAGTGATTCAGTCAAGATACGCTGAGTCCCTCAGTAAGATATTTACTTTTAATACACTGTAAACTGAACTAACTAATTGTCTATAATAGAACAGTGATTATAGTATCTTGGATGAAAGTGAAACAGACACACCAAAGTTTTTAGAAGTAAGTTTTTTCTGTATTTTGTTTGTTAGTTTTGAAGTTACAGTCTGTATAAAGGCAAATGTGATGGACTTGAAAATAAACATTTTCAAGGCAGAACTGCTTCACAGAAGACTCTTATATCTAGGTTTGTAGTGAACCTGAAGCTATAAGAGAACATTTCCAGGAGAGCTTTGGTTCATTAACTCCTGGATCACCTTCTCATTCACCTTCTGATTCACCAGTGAGTAGTGTATAAAGTTTCCATTTGGTGGTGGTACAATGGGACCTTCCATCCCCTACCCACTCTCAACCTTTTTGTTTAAAACAAGATATTAGGAGATACAATTCAAATTCAGGTTTGTGCAAGTGAAAGTTTTCAACAAAGGTCTGCTTCACCTAGTCTTTCATCCTCTCCTCAGTGATTGTGGAAGTTGTGCATTTTGCCTTGACATGCCAAAGTTTGGAGGGAGAGGGGCAAGAAAGCAGTGTTGCTTACAAAGGAGACGTAATAAATTGAGTGATAAATGAATGTAAGTTTATACAATAGTTTTGCTTTCTTCTTATTCTCTCTCTCTTGATGATTACAATGGAATCCAAAGTAGCAGGTTCCTCTTCCAACAACACAGTGGTAAGGGTATTACGCAGAATGCTAATTTGGTTTATAATAATAACAGTGGACAGAAAATGTTGTGTAGTACCAATGGCGTTGTTTCCATTCTGAATGACTACTCTGTTAGAGAGAAGATCTTACGACACTAGCTAAATGGAAGAAACTGGTTGACAGACAAGGTAATAAATTTCATAAATAAGCATCTATTTCATTTTAGATTATTGACTTCTACTTACTTTTGATAATGAATTAAGTCAACAAAAGACACCCAAATTCATTATGCTGTGTTTCTTGTTTCTACTACGTAACACTGTCCACATCTATAAGTGATGTAGCTAAATGGATGGAGGTGATTTTTTTTGTACTTAGTAATGTTGATGTTACATTTAGTCAAAGCAATTGTACAAGAAAATCCTTTTTCCAATAAATACTGGTTCTCACTGGAGTTTAGCTGGGGCAGACTTTCAATCACAGGAACTACGATTATTATGACTCTATGCTAAAACATAATCTTAAAAGTTTGAACAAAAGTTTGTATTAGCTACTGCTAATCTATACAATTTATGGTTTTTGAAAAATTAGGCAACTTTTACGGCATGCGCACACAAACCAAGACTTTTCACAATGGAAATTAATTTGTGTATAGGTAAATTTAGATGTGAACTTATGTAGTATAGTCCTTAATAGAATATTCCAAGGCAGACTAGCAGTTACGATTGTGGTATCTTCACATGCATGGTAACATAAAAAAAAAATACAATATTGATATTTATAGCTTCATAACATTTTCTAGCTAGTATGCCAGGCTTGAAGGCTTTGACTTACAGGTTTCAAGCTTTGATCAGGTATGATGTAATTATAACACAGGGGGCTGATAAATTAGCACATTTTCATGTAAATTAGCAATGATGAATATTCAACACAATAGTAATTCTTGTATATGTGTTTATAGAGTGATGTTCCTGACATGAGGAAGAGTATGATTTCAGAAATCAAACAGAAAATAATTATTCCTTGCAAATTCATAAAGAGCTAACTATGTTGTCATTTCAGAGCTCATCATTAATTTTTAAATTTCATGAAATTGTATGTTTTCTTCCACTTGTGCTAAGCTAATTGTGTTATCAGGGGCATAGCTAGTCAAATAATTTACAATGGGTGTTACAAATCTTAACCATACGCAGACTACACCCCTTTCAATATAAATAATCACTTGAACAATCGAGCTGAATTATGTGAGATAACTATTCTTACAATTCACACTCATACTCAATTGTGTAGCTACAATAAAGTCATATTGTTTAATTAATCTCCTGATGGAAGATGCTGACTGTTCACATGAGCAGGAACTATGTAAGTAGTAACTGGTAGGGCCTGCCTTATTATGCTAACATTTTTTTAAACAATAAGAGCTGTATCAGCATAGTGGAATGATTCTATAATATCTAATAGCAGTACAAAGGAGAATAGTAATTATTCCACCCTAGATATCTTCACAATGATATTTTTAGGTACTTGACCGGCGGAAACATGCTGGCTGTACTGCACAAGCTCATTACCCCTGTAGTTATAGCTACAGGTCAAACTTTTCAATTTTCTCCAGTTTTACAGCTACCTTCTTCTGGTGTACCCTGCTCTTTACCCTGCTCAACAGGGTTGAAGCAGCTGCTAAAATATCAGCTGGGGTGTGGGTAGCCCCTACAACCAACTTTGGCTGTGAGTTACCCTTCCTCTAGTACTAACTACAGTAGTGAAGATATCTAGTGTAGAATAAACCATTTATTACACTTGTCAGAGTGTTATGGCAAGATATTTCACTCTCCAGGCTTTATTTTCACTAACACTCTGGCTTGTGAAAAAAATTAGCCTGCTCATGAAATATTTCGCCATATCACACTCTGACTCTATTATATATACTATATAGCTAGCTAATAATTGCATACAGAAAGGGAGTATGAATAAACAATTTTTACTCCATTAAAATTTCTAGTGTGGTAAACATCGTTGAGCTGCACAACCAACAGTACATAATCTTAAGAATCTCCTGTTTTTCTTTCTCAACAGATTTACTCCCATGCAGGACCCAATATTGTATGGTGGGAGGGGTATGAATATGATCCTCCATACTGAGCAGCAGCAGTGTGTGTACAGAATTACTCCTTCAATAATACACTAAACTTTTGCAAACAGTGGATAGCTAGTCCGTGGCAGACCAGCTTCCAGCAAATATTTGAAGGGGACAATTTTTGTCATGGTGGACCATTTAAATGGTCCCCCGCGGACCATTTTTGTCAGCCAAATATGGTCCGCCGGACCATTTTAGATGACACAAATAGTCCCCCCAGACCAATTTTGTCGTCCAAAATGGTCCGCCTGGACCAATTTTGAAGCGGACCATTTTTGCATTACAGTACAAACCCCGGAAGTATAGCTACTTCCATTCAAAAGTTATTAACGGTTTTTACCGCGCCAACTCAACTTGGACATACTATAGCTAGCATTGGTAGTCAGCGAATATTTATTAGCATTTAGGATTGGGGTATTATCCTAGTAAAATGGAACCGTGGTTGTTTAAAATTAAACACCAGGCAATAAATAAGATCTCATCAAAGCATAGAGTTTCACTAGCATGACAAAATAAGTGTTACATGTGTGTGTAACATTATATTAAACTAAATTGTACGTCACACAGACTTATTTAAAACCACACCTATTCAATGCTAGAAGTTACTTCAGATTAATTGTGATCAAATGGGCTTAGAATAGTATGAAAATGTGGCTAAGATGGCACAAACATTTTCTTTATTATTTTCTTTTTTGCTTCCTTTTTTTACTGCCCAGTTACTTAAGTAAATCCAGCTGCTTAGTATCTCCCACCACCCCTTATCACTTGGCTACACCACAATTCAATTTAAAAAAAAACATTCATTTTGAGCTAATACAGTGTAATATTTCCTTCCCCTCCCCTCCCCCCCCCTGACTAGAAAATCTCACTTATTGTTATTCGATATAAAAATATACCAAAAAAATGAATAACTAATACTTGATGAACACAAAATGGTCACAGATTAATGATTATTCGCCATATAAGCAATGACAGCACTTGTTAAGCAGCAAAAGGAGGTACAAAGGGGACAAAATTGATGATAAAGTCTTCACAAAATGTTGAAGTATATGGAATACAGTTGACATAGCTACACTTGGGGCAAAAGTTAGGATTCTCCAAATTGTAGAAGAGAACAAATCCAAACAAAAAGAACAGAAGTATGATCGGAAGAGCCACTGAGAGGAGGCAGAGCTTTTTGAGCCGATCCCACTTCCCGAGAGTGATGTATGGCACAAAGATGAAGGAGGCTAGGATCCCAAATATAAATCCACCAATTTGTGTGAAGTTGTCTATATAAGGGAGCGTCCCCAATACTACACACAATAATGAATATAGAGCATAAAGCGGTGATGAACAAAATTGAAAGAGAAGATGGGATGTATCAATAATGCGTCTAGCTGAAGTATTCTTCTTGGAAAATACTCTTTTGTTTTTTGGACATCATCAAATAAAATATGAGGTAAATTAATGATACCAAATTAGACCTTTTTTTTATTAATGGCTAGCGTTTTTACTTACAAAGTAGAATTAAGACAAGAGAAATAATCTTGAAGAGTTCCACACAAGGTTTATGTACCCACTTCCATCCCTGCAATAATTCTACTAGATTAACTCCAAGTAGCCCAAAGAAGCCTCCTGTTCCTCCAACCTGTAATATATATACAATCTTGTCATCGTGGAAATAGATTATTTAGGTAAAATACATCATATAGCAACATTGTACTTTTATGTAACCTAACTAGGCAGGCTCACTCGTTACTTGTGCTAAGCACACCACTGGTTTATATATACGTGTAGCTGCTATGACAAAGCTAAAAAAAAACTCTTAACTAGTGTAGCCATATGTATGTCATTATGTACTTTGATCCTCACATTTATGTGTTTGCTTAGAGGTTGACTCCAACTAAACAGAATTTTTTTGTTAACGATCAATACCCTCAGAGAAGGCTCGTAGAGTTCTTTTTAGCTTCCATAGCGTCTCACAGCCTGTCTTGTTGGAATCCTTGGCTACTCCTCGATGTAGCGGTAAACTTTCAGCCAGAGGTAAGCTGTAGAGTGCATGCAATTGTCTTAAAGCTATGCCATTTTTTTAGCTGCTTGTTTGAAACTCTGCCCATTCCCCGTTTATTGTACTTCGAGAACGAGAGAGAATAAAAAGTAGCTTGTCTTTCCACGGCATGCTTGGGGTCTTTTAAGTTGTTTTGACATTTTAAATTTGGCATAGACGTAGAGTAAGGGTCACTAAGACTAATTATTCTGCAAAAAACATGGAGAAAGAAAGAATTTTATGATGACTTACTTCTGGAGCTTTTATCTCAATTTCGACTTTTGCGCCATAAGGTCCCTTTTCCCAGACCCGCTCACATATACACACACATTGGCTGCTTCTTTTTTTTTTTGCTTCTCAGGTTTCCTCCCAGTCACTTTTGTTACTCAGCAAATCTTATTATTGAGGGTTATGCTCTTAACTGTGTGACAATTCCTTAGAAATGTTTGCTTTTTTAAAGTGTCAAAAAGTTGTGGCAAGTGTTTACTGTGACATTGAAACAATTTCCCATACATAATTACAAAAACCAGACCATGCTTTAGTAGTTCAGTGTTTTTAATCAGAAACTGCAGGTAATGCAGATGGTCAGAATTATTTATTGAATTACTTTTGCACCATGGCTTGCTCGCCATCTGTGCTAGCATACCACCACCACACTAGTTACAAGCACTTACTGATACACTGGTAGGATCAAACAGTCCAGTCATGAGAAAACCTCCAATACCAGAAAGAATGTATATGCAGAGAACTCTGAGCCATCTATAAATACAAATGACAGCAAGAACAAAAACAACAACAACAATAACTGGCTTCTCAGGCTATTCAATCAGATGGCTACAACATCTGCATGACATGTTCAAGTATTTATGAGTCTTCTGGTGAAGAACTCTATGTGCTTAACTAAAAGTATAGCTAACAGAGAGTGCACAAATTTATTGCTTGATGTGAGTTCAGTAAAAGTCCAACTAACTACTATTCAGTAGAATTGGTATATTTGGTAGTATAAAAAAATGTATTTGTAATACTTTTGAAGAAATTTCATACTTCACCTAAAGTAACGATTTGAAAAATCTTAAGAAAACTCGTACTAAGAACTCATTGTATTTACGAGCCATATATGGACTGCATGTATTGTAATGTACTAGCACTTTATGTGGAGGGTACATGGAAATTTAGGCTAACTATTCAAGGTCCTCGTAGCTGTTGTTCTACTATACATATGCATTAGTTCAGCACTAGCTATTATAGTAATTATTTCACTCATTTGGTGTTAACAATTCCCAAGTAGTTCTACTCTTTCCAATCCAGAAATAGCGCTCGCAGAGACAAACTGTTAAGTAAACCGATACCAATGGGAGTAGCTCATTACAAAAACCATAACCCTACCCTATTCTCCTTTCAATGGTCCACGACTTGTAGAGCTTGAAGAGCCCAATAATGACGATTGTGATGACTCCATCATAGAGAAACATGGCGGACAAGAACCTCAGCCCCTGACTGGGCACTTGACCGATGGTCCTCCTAATCCAGCTAAATTCACAGATCCCCTTGAAGCAATCCAGGTCCACTTCACTGCACACTACCTTGTCAGGGTGATACTTCCCGCCATGAAATGTGCAGTTGTTTTCTGTGGTGACCACACACTCTCCCAGGAGTCCAATGCAACATGGATGAAGAACTACTCCATTGCCACAGCTCACAGTGTTGTTCATTGCCGCACGACACTGACTGGCTCCACCCAGAATGCTTCCACCGTATAAGTCTGTGCACCTAAATAAAAGTAACAGTAGAGCTCCAAATTTCAGTAAATAATTGATCCTATCTTTCATCAGGACCAACTATTTTCTTGACATACATGTATATAGCTATGCCATACAACAGCTGAAATAGTTTTTTTCTGTTTCCAAACAAAAATTACTTTACTTTGAATATGTTCATAGGCACTTGTTGTCACATGCTGCAGCCAAAGGTGTCTTTGTTCTTATAACATGTCACAAATTCGTCAATTGACATTGTATCAAGTCAACGAACAAATCCTAGTTCCACTTTCCACCCATCACAGCACACTTGTGAGGTTGTGAAAGTTACAATACATTTAGTGTGCCAGAATTTCATTTTTCAAACTTTTCATCAAAAGAAGTCAAATTAACAGTCTTTAAAATAAAGCCTAATCGTCTCAGGAGTGTGTTTGACATCACCAAAATTTAGTTTAAATTTTTTTTTGAGCAAATTCTTTTGCATGATTTGGTTTTTTTATTTTATATTTTAACACATGCATTCATCTGCTGTGTACATAGATCTGAAAACATAATGTTTCCCCATCCATTCTCTCTATCAAACTGAGGAGGCATCAATGAATGGATTGTTACATCCCTCTTGCTACTAACATGCTTATTCTGGAGCATTACGCCTCCCAAAGGCTTGGGTATGCTTGTAAATGTCTAATCACAATCGCTAACAATCAGCTTCAAAAGGACGGGCCTGGAGTCTAAGATATGTTGCCAGCATGTGGGGATCTTGTTCCACTAGGGTTAATGCTTGGCTGGCATATGTGCAGTTGTGATCCACAAAACAATGGCAAATGTACCAGTACAAACTGTCCTACAAAAATAATGGGGAAGAACTTACCAAAAAACATTGTACGCTACAACTTCAAGGCTATTGCAAACAAAATTATAATATTATCAGTTGGGTGCCATGCACACTGAGTGTCACTAAAACAATCCTTTGTGCTACTACATGCACTGATAGTACTTGAACTTACAGATCTTGAGCAATCATACCACACTCATCGTTACTGGCTTTGCAGCATCGCAGACTGTTTTCTTCATATCGATTCTTGGCAGCTTGCACTTGAAAGTCTGTATTTTCTCTCATGCACTGAATTGTTTAGACTATCAATGAACACATTAAGTTTATGAATATATTATACGACTCACCGGTGAATACATAGCTCCAGCATGAATAAGTGATGCCTTTGACGTCCCAATGAAAAAATTTGGTAGTATCTCTCTCGATGAAAAATCTGAAGTGCCCCCGAAACCTCTAATTGTAGATGTGTTGGTTTCTGGTGTGAAGCGGATAGGAGCCAGTCTTCCCGTTGCTATAGTAGCAATCAACATGCCAACTTCTATCAGTGCGATCAGCACAGTCATAACTGGCCAGAATGATGGAAGAGTTTTCATAACCTCTTCTCGAGTTGGGTCTTTTTTCTTCCTCAAGTTCCTAATGGTATTTGAAAATCCACCCAAGCCCCATCTTCCGTTTCTTCTCTCTCTTCTTTGCTCTGGTGGAGATTGAGTTGGTGAGTTTTCTGGTGGCGTAATAACTGTCATGCTGTCACCATTGTTGTCATTATTATTATTGGGGTCTACTCTGGATATCCTGAGGTAGCCCAGAGTTTCTCTGTTTGGAGGAAGGGTTCCTGCCGGGTTCCACTCACTTTGGTCATCGTGAAGGCCAAAAAATCTACCAATTGTAGCACCTGTCCATGAATTAAAAAAATGCACATTTATATCTCAGATGAGAAAAGCTCAAGATAATAAGCCATGAATATTGCAATTTGCAACCAGTTAGCTATGAAGGAAACTTAGCCTGCTAGCTAGATTTCCCAGATATGAGTTACTTGGCTATACTTACCTGCGTACGCAACCGATCCCATTAGTTGACGTGTTCTGTATCTAGAAGCTCTCTCCCTTGCATCAGGGTCCTGTTCGAGCACCTCGTCGTACTGAGGTGGAGCATCACCGTTCGCCAATTCCGACTGGGGAGGTGCAGTCGGTAGCGTAGTTGGTCGATCTGCAGTCCCATATGACTGTCTATTTAGAAAAGGAGCTGATGGTGGAGGATCAGCCATGGCGTCACACTAGACCTAGAGTGGCCCGTACTATTGTTAGGTAGCAGTAGGTCCCGTCGTGTTATGCGGATCAGCCCCACCCACTAGCTATTGTCACATGATAAACTCGTTTAATTTAGAACAATAAAATTGAAATCACGGTTACATAGCAACAGCCAAACTGGCAGACCCAACAAGCGGTGTACCGAGCGATTATGAGCAAGCTTGAAGAAGATCTTGACGAAATTAAAGTTCAGTTTGACGTTTCCCCGTAAGTTGTTGAATAGATCTAGCTAAGATCCCGAGAGTGACCGACCCACAAACAATTAACTGTATTTTTGCTTAAATTCCTCTTTTTTTCTCCCCAAGAACTAGAGACTTGGACCTTCCTGAAACTTATAAAAACAACAGCTACAAAGAAAAGCTTCTAATTCAGTATGCAGAAAACTTTCAGCGTCAGTTCAAGCAACTTTATTCTGACAGAAAGCGGCTTCTCTTGACTCCGCCCAATGAATGTGGAGTTGAGGTATGTGGTGGTAATCAAATAATCATCTAGTGATTACCAATCTGTTCATTTTATAGCACAATAATAACTATGCTCATATTTAGAATATCTAGTTACAACATAACTTATTTGATTTTTAAATTATTCAGAGTATATGTGCTTTTTTGGCTGTGACAGAAATTCATCTGCACTACTCTGAGGCCAACTTACCTGAAGTATAAAGAGTTGTACAACTATGACGGGTGTGCATCATTTGTGGCTGATTATCTGACCTATCACCCTTATTTGAAAGACACAGAACTTGTAAGCCACCATTTAAGGAAGTTCATAGTGACACTACTATTGCCATTTTGTAAGACTAATACTGTGAAAGTAATCTTGTTAAAAGTGGCAAAATATGGAAATGCTAATATTATATATTTACATACACTATGGACTAGCCAAATATGATACATCCAACTATGCTAATACTAATAGATGTCAGGATTTTGTTTGTGTGTTCCATTTGTTCTTTAGAATCACAAGTCTACAAAAAAAGAAAAACAAACATTTTAAACCTGTTTTAAAATGATATTTTGTGTTATCTAGCCAAAAACTGTCAATTCTTCTATGACAGTTCTTCACACTCAGAAAGGCCATTGCTTTGACTACAGTATTCTGCTGGCATCTCTCCTGATTGGTGTGGGCTATGACGCCTACTGTGTGCTTGGATACGCCTCTAAAGATGTCTGCACAATGAACCTCAGTCGCAAGACATGTCCTATGTTGCAAGAGGAGCCAAAGGTAAGTACATGGTTCTGTCATTATTAAAAAAAATATTGATAAAGAAAAAGTACTAAACAAGACACAATAAACTCATTTTAGATCTATATATTTAAGTTAATTGTAGCTACGGCACCTAATAATTCCTTCTAATCAATGAATTTCAAAACCACTGCAGGTTGCCAGTGTGGAAGAACGTGAGAAAAGGGGGCGCTATGCTGTGCGTCCATCTAGGGACTTCACTTCTAACTTTGAAAAAAGACTTGAGGACAAAGAAAAATCTAAAAAAGAAAATGAAGAGAGAGAGAAAAGGGAAGAAGAAAGGAGAAAAATATTAGTAAGTTAAACAAGGGTGACATGAATATCTTTATTGTAGTAAATAAAATTCTAGGAAGCAGAAGCACCTCCAAAAGATGAGTATCATGGCTTAAGAATTCATTGCTGGGTGTTAGTGCTCATGGGGAAGAGAGAAATAGCTCAGAGTTTCTTTATTGAACCAACTACTGGCGAAACTCATCCACTAGACTGGGAAGACTATCTTGGAATAGAATCTTTATGGAACCATAAAAACTATTGGGTCAATATGCAGGATTGTTCAGGTGGAGTGAAGGTACTGTCTATTTTTACAGAACAGTGGAAATGTCAGTGTACTGTCTTAAAATGAGATAATTTTGACTAATTCTAAAATTAATTTGTTAGCAATATATATATTCTTCGTGTACTCTGACACATGCAAATGTTTTCTGCAGGATATGACTTACGATTTAGGAGATGGAGCAACTTGGGAGCCATATTTTCCTAATGTTGATAAACCACTTTTAGTACTTCCTGGTGAAGACCCTTCTGTAATAGCCGAAGATAGCGATGAAAAAATGGTAAGATGGAATTGCACATAGCTTTGTAACAATACTGTATATAGAGCAGCTCATTCCGCGTGTCTGTAGACTAAAGATACAAAAGATCCTTTCCAGCTCCCTCCATCATGGACTCTTCCCATCTATATCTCACCACAAAGTATGTTGTTTCTCCCTTAAGCTCTTTGCCTTAATTAGTTTGTTTGCTTTGTATTTATTTATTTATTTTTTTAACTTTCTTGAAAAGATCTTGAGAGTCGCTGTCCTAGAGGAAGTAAGACGCTAGTTTACTATAGAGCACAAGTAGACAAGTACGCCGAGTATCTCAACTCCGATGGCTTAACTACTAAATTAACTCTCTACAATGATACTGCAAGTGAGTCTTCCATGTTGTTATGTTGTTTTTTTTGTAAGATTACATAAACATCATTGCCAAGTTATTGGTAGCTAGGTATACAATAATTACAGCTAGCTATACACCAATTTTATTCCTATGAAACAATTCATAAAAATAACATCATAATGTGATTGTTGATTGAATTTGTTTAGGAACTCAGCAGAACGAGTTACGTTTATTCTACAGCCATAGAACAGATTCATTAAAATCTAGAGTAAAGAAACTTAATACTGGAGAAACTTGTGAGCACTTCAATGAAGGTCGCAGCAGATCTTTGAAAAGTAATCCAATGTTATGTTGTTCCCCAAATATCTTACTATTAAATTGAATTAAATTTGGCAGGCCATACATTTTATCACGCAAATCCATTGAGGGAAAGCAACAGGACTATGGAATTCTACCCACAGTGAGTTGTTGAGTATATGTATTTCAAAACCATGCCTCTGTTGAGATAGTTATCATTATACATTCTATTCCAGTGCCAGAGTGGATTGCCTCACAAAGAGAGAGTTCAACTCAAAAGAAATGATAGAGCACTTCCAGAACAGGTCAGACTTCCTCTACTATCGTCATGTTACTTATGAGCCAGCTCCAAAGAAACGTGCAGAGAAATCTCCATTAAATATTGTCAAGATAGTAGAGAAATTCCATCCTAATCCTGAAATTCCACCAAACGATGACAAAGCAGAAATTCACTATGTGATTGCAAAGAACCGTATCAAAGTTGTTTATCAACTCGAGAAGGAGAGAATCACAGCTTCCACTATTGAATACAAGACCCCGCCTATCACAACTGACCAGTCCATCTTACTCACTTATAATCCTGATGAAATATATGTGTATCAGGTAATTGAATTATGCAACTACTATGGAATATCCTGTGTTACAGCAATTGCTTGATTTTGTACGAAAAAAGTCAAAATTATGAATAATTAGATTGTCACATTTTATGCCTTTTACACTGCATGTGTATGCTTTCTTATACTTGTTGGGTTCACTATGTAACTATACATACAGGTCGATCCTTATAGAAAACCAGCCAAGAACAGAGAGACTTTTGAGCAGCTGGAAAAGTTAGTCCAGAGCCAAGAAGAATCTATAAAACAAGCCAGAGCTTCAGAAGAAGAGGTGAGAATTTTCAAGCTAAAGTTTTCATGAATTTCAATGCATCCCTTAATGATCCACTACCTTAATGCCAATCGTTTAGACTGTAACAATCCTAAAGGCCAGACAAAGTGAAGAATCAGAAGTTGGCCTCAAAATATCTGTGTATGATGTGGTAAGAAATGAAACTGCGCGCCGCCATAAGGAAGAAATTGAGCTGAAGAGAGCAGAAGAAGAGAGGATCAGAAAGGAGAAAGAGATGGACTATCTGGCACCATTCCTGGCTAGAATAGGAGACCCTCCTAAACTTACAAAAGAGCAGATGGTGGAAGTTTCACAGGTAAAGGTGACACGATATTTCTATTGAGCAATTACCACCCAATAACAACAGTATGGAACCCTAAACGTAGTACCAACAGAAACTTGAACTACATAGCAGAAATATTGACATTTTGTTAAACCTTAATAGGAAGGTGAGCACCCAACTGACAGACATGTGCTCATGTGTTTTCTCTTTGTCTGATAGCTGGCAACATACATGCATGCACTTTGTCATATTACAATAGCTGAGTCATGCACACATTCCTCGCCACCATTACCCCTACTTGGCTATCTTGAATGGTCACAAAATTAAGCCACCAATAAACACGTTGACAATAACTCTTGTTAAGACAATACAACTTGTATGATTGCATGCAATTTGTTTTTACCTAAATATTGTAATGAAGACATGGACATTTTTAATAGGTAATGTTGTATTTAGCTAGAAGCCCTTAGAAAAGAAATTCATTCAAATATGCATTAATAGTATCCTCTACTTCTCTCAATAGGAGAGTTTAACAGTTGTAAATTTTATAGTACACTTCAATCGTAAGCAGCTATAAATAAGTCCCCCCCTCCCCCCTAGTATAGTAAGGCACAGCTATATATTAAAGTGCTGAAGTAAGCTTTGCACTGCCGTATCCCGTGCATTTTGTTATCACCTACACTTGTTATTTGTGTACATTACCTCCAGGCGTGCCTACGAGACATGCGTAACAGGTTAGTTACCATGGCCAATCTCATCAGAGTGAGGTTTGAGGAAGAGACAGAGAAGTTGCAGCGGATGCAGGCCTGGTACAAATCCAAGCAAGGTTCCCTTACCAAAGAAGAGGAGTCTGAATACATAGCCTTCTGCAGCTCATGCATGTTCACCCTACACATACTGGAAACCAGACTTGCCACGTAGGTTGATAACGTAGCAAGGGAATGAGAGAAAATGTAGCACTCAATAACAAGGTTAAAAATACAACAGTACACACTAGTGAAGTGTATGTAGGTGGAGATGATTGTATTAATTGTTGATGAATGAATGAATGAATGAATGGTGTGACCAGATGAACTGTTCTTGTTGCAGGCACAAGACAAATGCTCCATTGAAATACATGGAATTGGAAGAGAGGCTGAAGGAGGACAGCAGAGTAGCTTATGCTTACATTTGACTTCTACTCTATCCATGTAATATACACAAAGTACACAATCATTCACACAACTTGCAATAACTGTATGTATACTTACATAACATTGGGCAAAATTCTATTGCCAGTGACCTGGAAATTCCAATGGGAAATCTGAATGGGATAATGAAACTAAAATAAATCCGTTACCATATCATACTAGTGGTTAGGAGAAATAACTCCATTACATAAATTTGTAGTACAAAATTTCACAACTCATAATACCCTATACAAATACCCATGCTTATGAAATAAGAAATATTCTTAGAGTGTTTTAGGTGAGGCAAATATCTATACACTGAAGTACATGCATAACTTACCACGACTGGGTATTACAGGACTACTGTACGCCCCACACACCCTAGAGTCATGCCCTAGCACACAAGTAGACAGCACATCAAAGTTACCAAAGTACAATGTACATACAGTGTATATACATATAAATTGTTCCCTTACTGGCTTCATCTGAAGTATCCTCACCTGTCTGCTCAGTGACTCCTTCAGATGTGATATGTACCAGAACTTGTTCTCGACCACACACTGGACTCTTCTCTACTATTACCTACATCACAAAACATACATACACACATCAACTAACCCATGCACTACTAACACATGCACACACAGACGCCCACTAACATATGCACACCCACTAACACATGTACACACAAACACCCCACTAACACATGCACACATAGACACCCACTAACACATGCACACATAGACACCCACTAACACATGCACACATAGACACCCACTAACATATGCACACACAGACACCCACTAACACATGCACACACAGACACCCACTAACACATGCACACCCACTAACACATGTACACACAAACACCCCACTAACACATGCACCATAGACACCCACTAACACATGCACACATAGACACCCACTAACACATGCACACATAGACACCCACTAACACATGCACACATAGACACCCACTAACATATGCACACACAGACACCCACTAACAAATGCACACACAGACACCCACTAACACATGCACACCCACTAACACATGTACACACAAACACCCCACTAACACATGCACACATAGACACCCACTAACACATGCACACATAGACACCCACTAACACATGCACACATAGACACCCACTAACATATGCACACACAGACACCCACTAACACATGCACACATAGACACCCACTAACACATGCACACATAGACACCCACTAACACATGCACACATAGACCCCATAACACATGCACATATAGACACCCACTAACACATGTGCACACACACACACATGGGATAACACATGTGTCAGCATGTAAGCAGAGGAGTATGCAATTATTAGTCGTATACACGTAAGCATTGAAACATCCATACACACATACACACACATAATAGAAGTACACTGAACATACACAAATACTACTACTACTACTATTACTACTACAACAGTGTTACGTTTCTAGCAGCAGTCTCTCCTTCTTTGAACTCCAGCAGTAACCTGGTATTGACACTATGGTACCAGGCATTGCCTAGGGCAGGTGTGACCACTCCCACACTAGACACGCCTCCAGAACTTCTGTGTGCATGTAAAGAGGGCCTGGCATAGACTTGGTTGGTGACTACAACCTGGGAACACCGTTACAATGAGAGACATCAACACTGCACATTGCACCGTGAATATTCACAAACTTGAAGATTGAAGATTTCTGCTAAACACCTGGAAATACACACAACACAGCCAGGGAGTAAAAATATTAAAGAGCATACCAACACACACAAGCTGGTATGTAGAGCCTCAAACGTACAGATGGTAATAATCCATTTCAACATTAGTTAACAATCACATGATACTTTACAGGAGCATGGCCACCACCCAAGGGTTTGGATGACAGGAGCATGGCCACCACCCAAGGGTTTGGATGACAGCAGCACGGCCACCACCCAAGGGTTTGGATGACAGCAGGATGACAGCAGCATGGCCACCACCCAAGGGTTTGGATGACAGCAGCATGGCCACCACCCAAGGGTTTGGATGACAGCACACATTATAAGTCTACTGTACATCTGAAAGCTTCCTTCTCTGCCTTGTCACTTACTTGAGTTTGGCTGATACTTGCAGAACGAACTCTGTCCTATCCATAATGCCACGCCCACCTGACAAATCAAACTCCTTGCGTGCCAGAGAAGCAACAGAGTCCACTATGACCACACCCACTTTAGAACTCCGTATCACTTCATCCAGACTGTTGAGACACTCCATAAACTCATCACAAGTCATTTTAGACATGACAAGGACTCGACCCATAGCAGTAAGGGCAGCTTCCTGGACGCTACTGGACTGACCTGATGAACGGGTCTGAACCTGGTGCACTACCACTTCAAATAGTCTGACAAACAAACACACATACACATATGAATTATCCTTCACACGAACTAGACTTTGGACTTTCATACAGCATTCTACAAGCAAGGATGTTCAGTCCAAGTGGTGCAAAAAAAAAAAAAAAAAAAAAAAAAACCCGCGTACATTGTTGCATGCAAGTTACTGGGTCATGTGTGGATGTAAATATGTGGCAGTGCATGCATTAGTGAAAAGGAAAAGAAGAAACAGCTACCAGAACAATAAATCAAGTGGGGCATAATGTCTTTATACAAGTACCCAAGTGGTGCATCGTGCAAACCCAGTGGTGCGGCACCACTCAAAAAAGCCTTAGAGAGAACACTGGACTTATGTGACAAACCAGATGTGTATGTACGTGTATGTGTGTGTGTCATCATTCATGACTATGATAGTGTATCACAAGTGATTACCAATGTGCCACATGCACTCGTACTGTAGGTATGGAACTTATTCATATTCACTATTCGAACATTGCATCATCAATACATCATACTATTTGAACATTGCATATCATGACATCATTAACAATTGCATCATCACAATATATACGAAAACCTGGCGATTGATTTGACTTGGTTTGAACTGTTACTCTCGGGCATTGCTACATTGGCGTAGTCGGCAGGATCTGAGCTTGCAGATAGGCGATGGCAGCTAAGCCTCCTGTGATCCCTGAGCTATTCTCTGGTGACAAGAGCTGGGACGATTGGATCTACCACTTTCAGAGCGTGGCCGAGGTCTGTGGCTGGGACAATGCCAACAAGCTGAAGTGGTTGCGTGTCCGCCTAACAGGGAGAGCTGGTCAAGTGTTTACGAGACTCCCTGATGACTCCAAGGCAGACTATGACCAAGCTAAAACTGCATTGAAGGAGAGGTTTGAGCCTGAAGCTAGGAAGACCCTTTACCAGACCAGATTGCAGACTAGAGTGAAGCAGAAGGGAGAAGGATGGGCTGAGTTTGGGGAAGACTTACTGAGACTTGCTGACAAAGCATACCCTGAGCTCGTCGATGCTGCCAAGGAACAGTATGCACTCAATCAGTACTTTACGCAGTTGAGCAACCCCCAAGTTGCATTTGCCGTGAAGCAAACCAAGCCCACCACGATTGATGAGGCTGTTAGAGCAACCCTGGAAATGGAGTCCTATTCGAAGCCCATGCCTAGTGGGATCACTGCTGTCTCTGAAGAAGCTGAAGAAGGTGCTGTAGCGATATCCTCCGTGCAGGGGACAAGTGACCTCAAGATGATTATGGAAAAGATGGAACGGATGGAAACCCAGCTAAAAGAGATGCAGCAGAGAGGCTCGGGCAGTGGTTGAGGACGGAGGAGAACTGGACGATCAGGATCGCGTGAGTGCTGGAACTGTGGTGGAGTAGGTCATATCTCCCGCAACTGTCCTTCTCCCAAGTGTTCTCAGGGAAATGAGCAACCTCCTGCGCGGTGAGCCAAACGCGGGAGGTAGATCAAGAGGCTCATGTGAGTGTTAATATACCTACCTTGTCTGTGTGTTCTGGGATGGATTGTACGATAGGGGGCCTAGTAAATTCCAGCCAACATCTTGGTGGATACAGGAGCTGCTACTACAGTTTTGAACAAGAACATGTGGGAACGCTGCGGGGCAAAGTTGCAGGGCATTTCTGATCGCAGACTTGTCGGTGCCCAGGGTACACCACTACACTTGTATGGTAGCACCTATATCAAACTAGAGCTTCCTCCAGAAAAGTTCCAGGTCAATGTGGTTGTTGCTGACACACCCATAGCAGATGTGATTCTGGGCCGTGACTTCCTCCGTAGCCAAAGGTGTGTCATTGAAATGAAAGATTCCAGTGATGTCCTCCATGTTCAATCGCGTGGCCAGTCGATTGCCATTGCTAAAAACAAGACTGTAGACAGTGCTTGTGGCTTCAATGTGATTTTGCAAGAGTCAGTAGTGGTGCCACCGTGTAGTGAGATTGAAGTGATGGGTTGTACATCTGATTTAGCCAAACAGAAGACTTGGATTCTCCTGAATCCAAGAGATGTGGAGGTTCCAGTCTCTAAGGGCACTACTCTGAGGGTTCAATCTCAAACTCCTGGGAGAGTGCTGAAATAGCATGACCCTCAGGGATACTCTCTAACTCTGCCACCTGAACATCACCGTAAGCTCTGGGAGATGGTAGAAGGGGCCGAGCAATCTCTCAGCCACGAAGAAAAGGCTCAGTTGTTTGCACTACTGCTTGAATATCATACACTTCTGGCCACAGGGGATGATGACCTTGGACGTACGGCAAAAGTCCAACACAAAATCGACACTGCCAACAGTCCCCCAATTCGTCAGTCTGTATGGCGGATGCCGCAGCTACGCCGCCAAGAAGCCAAGAAGCTGCTGGATGACATGTTAGGCAGATCAGTTATACAGCCTTCAAGCAGTCCGTGGGCTTCACCTGTAGTGTTGGTGCCAAAGAAAGACGGGTCCCTTCGTTTCTGCATAGATTATCGGAAGGTCAACTCAGTTACACGGAAAGATGCATATCCTCTTCCCCGGGTAGATGACACCCTCGACACCCTGGCTGGATCCAAATGGTTCAGCACTCTGGATCTGCTAGCAAGTAAGATCGGAATTGCTGAACAAACGTAACTACTGCAAGAAGTTCCCTCCTGGTCACACAGTAGCGACGTTCTGGTCGAGACAAGGTGCGACTAGCGTAAGCAATGACTCGTTCAGATCCATAATTATGGCGTTGGGAGAGGACAGCTCCAATGCCCACATCACTGGCATCTGTATCCAGAATGAACGGAAGACTATAGTGCAGCATCCTGGGGATCAGGAAGTCTCGCACCTCTCCCTATCATCCGCAATGCGATGGACTTGTGGAGCGAAGCAATCGCACCCTGCTTAGTATGCTGGCAACCGCCACTCATAACCACCCAATCAACTGGGAAGACCAGCTCCCCAAAGTGTGTATGGCTCACAACTCTAGTATTCATGCCAGCACTGGTTTCACCCCATTCTACTTGATGTTTGGCCGTCAGGCATGACTGCCCATTGACCTGGCATATGGCACCCCTGTTAAGCACATTTCCGACCAGCGAGTATGCTAAGGTGACCAAAACTGCTCTGGAAGAAGATTGTGCTCTGGTTCGACAGAAGCTCGATGCAGCCCATCGTGTTCAGAAAACTCATTATGACCAAAACGTACATGGCCAACCATTCTCTGTGGGTGATCTTGTCTGGTTACTTTCCCCAGCAGTGCCTCGAGGCCAAAACCGGAAGCTTTATCATCCGTGGTCTGGTCCTTATCGGGTTGTTGATAAGCTTTCAGAGAGTGACTACCGCATCAAGAAGCTGACGGGGCAGCGCAAGAAAATTCAGGTTGTGCATTATGACCGGCTCAAGCCCTGTGACCCTGATACTCGATGGGACGACTTACATTCACCTGACCCGGCCCCACCCAACCCCACGGCTGCTGGTACCCCACCTGACTTGTTTGAACCGGACCTGCTTGATACAGACGGCGACACTGCAATGCCTCCCCCTCCAGGCCTACCTCTTGCCGGATCCCCACCTGTTCCACCCGCCCCCACCCGTTATCCTACTCGCTCTCATGCTCGCCCCGACCGGTATGGAACCTATGTCGCCCACTGAATTTGTGGACAAATTCTTGTAAAAGGGGAGTTATGTGCAACTTATTCATATTCACTATTCGAACATTGCATCATCATTACATCATACTATTTGAACATCGCATATCATGACATCATTAACAATTGCATCATCACAATATATACGAAAACCTGGCGATTGATTTGACTTGGTTTGAACTGTTACTCTCGGACATTGCTACATAGGCAACACTTCACTAAGCTACTCAATATAGTGACATGTCTATGACTGAATGTGTAGGAGCAGGTGAGGCGAGCAATGAGGAGGAGGATACTCCAGTAGGAGCAGGTGAGGCGAGCAATGAGGAGGAGGATACTCCAGTAGGAGCAGGTGAGGCGAGCAATGAGGAGGAGGATACTCCAGTAGGTGCGAGGTGAGGCGAGCAATGAGGAGGAGGATACTCCAGTAGGAGCAGGTGAGGCGAGCAATGAGGAGGAGGATACTCCAGTAGGAGCAGGTGAGGCGAGCAATGAGGAGGAGGATACTCCAGTAGGTGCAATGAGGAGGAGGATACTCCAGTAGGAGCAGGTGAGGCGAGCAATGAGGAGGAGGATACTCCAGTAGGAGCAGGTGAGGCAAGCAATGAGGAGGAGGAT